>Ga0193955_1000013_pt1 | contig 126648 bp, 120 predicted proteins | sample BB_6_MG_FD_140343 | JGI IMG/M metagenome (GOLD analysis project Ga0193955, IMG submission 140343) | Microbial mat bacterial communities from the Broadkill River, Lewes, Delaware, United States - BB_6_MG | ecosystem: Environmental > Aquatic > Freshwater > River > Microbial mats | place: USA... | reverse complement strand
GTTTCTAATATTTCTATTTCAATGGTGCTGCCACGAGGATTTGAACCCCGGGCCTGCTGATTACAAATCAGCTGCTCTAGCCAACTGAGCTATGGCAGCAACGAAATTGAGCCAGAATTATAGTCGAAAATATTTTCAATGTCAAGAGTTTTTTACTAAAATTTTATAAAATCTTCATCGTTAAGTATTTTAGGGCTAAATTCAGTGCTTAAATCTCTGATTTCTTTAACAATCGTGTTAATAAACGCCGGTTTAATATGATTTATATATATATTTAAATCCTTACGTTTTAACTCTTTCATAGAACCGAAAAGAAGTTTAGGAGTCAAATGCTTAGAGCTTTTAGCAAGATTTTCCATAGATGATGGAAATGAGCATTCAAAAACAACAGACTTTATATCTTTTCTTGTATTTACTATCTCATATACATTCGTCATATCATAGGTATCTGCAGTTATTAATACACTACTACCATTTTTTGTAAATATATACCCACATGACGGAACTGTGTGATCGGTCTCAAAAGGCTCTAAAAATTCACCTTCACCTACTTGATATACTTTACCTATCTCGATATCTGTATATTCTATTGCCATCTTTTCAGAATGCACTAACGGTATTTTAGAAAAATCAGGCCATATACTGTTATTTAAAAAATCATCTTTTATAGTTTTTAATGTTTCAGGTAAGCCCATGATGTTTAGCGTCTTTGTTCTTTCAGAAAAATAGTTATCCAAGATATATGCGATATCACTTATATGGTCCAAATGTGAATGTGTAAGCCAGATATGTTCAATATATATACTCTCATCTTTTAACGGTCTTAAAAGGTTTCCTGCATCTATTACATTTGATCTGTTTAAATGAAATGCTGTAGTTCCAAAACCAGGTGCTTTTGTTCCGTATGCACCAAGCACTTGGATCTTTTCACCGCTTTCTTCTACCTCTTCAGTTTCCTCTTTGTATACATCTTTGAATTTTTCTCTAACAGCGATGAAACTATCAATTTCTTTAAAAAAAAGCTCTATTAGTCGTGGATCGAACTGTTTAGCGCTTTCCTCTTTGAAGAGTTTAAATATTCTTTCATCTTCCCAAGCTTTTTTATAAACTCTGTCTGAGCCAAGTGCATCAAACACATCAGCTACAGCTGTTATCCTACCATATATATGTATATCTTCACCCGCTAAACCTCTTGGATAACCTGTGCCATCCCACTTCTCATGGTGCTCATATGCCACTATTGCTGCAGCTTTTAACAATGGACGTTCTGAGTTTTTGATCATATGGTATCCAAGTTCAGCATGTGTATCCATAATAGCACGCTCTTCAGCATTAAAACGACCAGGTTTTTTTAGTATCGCATCCGGAATAGCAACTTTACCGATATCGTGCATCGGTGATGCTTGTTTTAAAAGCTCAGCTTCTTCTTCATCCAAACCGTATGCTAGTGCCAATATCTTTGAATACTCAGCCACCCTTTTTACATGATTACCTGTCTCTTTACTTCTTGACTCACCTACAGCACCCATTGTAAAAACAACTTCGCGTTGTGTATCCACAACTTCTTGAGCTAACTTTGCAGACACCAAAGTCTCGGCAGCGTATGAAGATGCAAGCATCAGTCTCTGCATATCTCTATCATCAAAAACTTCATCATCTCGCATAGAATTTATAACTTGGAATGCACCGATTATATCGCCCTCTTTATTGGTCATAGGGATAACCATCATACTTTTTGTGCGATAACCTGTTTTTTTATCTACGTCAGGATTAAACCTGTCATCTTTATAAACATCATCAATAATGACTTTTTCGTTGTTTACAATAGAATGTCCAACGATCCCAAAATCTATGGGTAACTCTATAGCATCCATGCCATGAGCTACTTTTGTCCATATATGTTTTTTATCTTCACTAACAACCCAAACCGTACATCTATCAGAAGAGGTAAGAGCCCTACCCATATTTGCCAAAACCATAATTATTTCATCATAATCACGTAATGAAGTCACCTCGGTCAAATATTCAAATATTACTTGCAATATCTCTGAGGCATCCAAAGCTCTAGATTGTTTCATGCTTATCTTCCTATTTTGTTGTCATCTTATTTACACCCCAAGGATGTTTCTCTTTAACTCTAGTTATAAAGTAGTTTGCTACATCATCATCAAACTCCATGATGAGCCTTTGAAAAAGCTCATATGCTTTTTCAAAATTTCCATTTTTATATACACTAAGAGCCTCATCATATAAGATCTTTTTATCAACATTACTTTCGTTCATCTTCATTAACTCATATAATAGTACAGCCTCATCCTTACCTTTAACTTTTACAGGTTCTATCTCACGATATAAAAAGCCACTTCCAAGTTTGGCTAATGTAAACTCTGTAATTAGTATCTCAACTCCATAGTTTTTAGTTAGTCCCTCAACTCTGGACGCAAGATTTACACCATCACCGATGACCGTATAATCTTTTTTGGCATCTGAACCAATATTTCCTACAATAACTTCCGCCGTATTTATCCCTATCCCTATTCTTATAATAGGAAGTCCCTCTTTAATAAGTTTCTTGTTTAGTTTGTTTAAACGATCTATCATAGATAAGGCTGTCTTACATGATGCCTCTGCATGTTTTTCTACATCAACAGGTGCATTGTAAAATGCCATCACCGCATCACCAATATATTTATCAAGCATACCGCCGTTTTCCAAAACAGACTCTGTCATTGGTGTAAAGTATCTATTTAAAACTTCAATAAGCGCCTCTGGTTCCATAGACTCTGAGAGTGTTGTAAAACCTCTAATATCACTAAATAAAATAGAGAGCTCTTTTTTCTCACCGCCGAGCTTTAATGAATCAGGATGTTTAATTAGCTGATTAAGCAGGTCTCCTGATAAATAAGAGGAGAAAGTATCTGTTAAGAATTTTGAACTTTTCTCTTGCAGGTTAAATGCTATGGATTCAACAGCCGCTACTGCCATTAGCAGAGCTACTAGAGGATAGAACATATCTAAATAAACCATTTTGTAGATAAACAGATATTTTACGATTGCATATATAAGTGCATATAATGCGAAATTGATCCCAACTCTTGTAATTATTTTTTTGAAAAATATAATCAATATAAAAGGGGTAAATACCATAATGAAGATTATGATAGGACTTATATGTTTTGGCTCGATTATAATATGGTCTAAAAACATATTTGATATAAATGTATAGTGTAGAAGCGGTCCCGGAATCGTACCGATAGGTGTAGTTACGACATCGCCTGCACCAACATCAGTAATTCCAAGGATTACTATTTTTCCTCTAAAATATTCAGGACTTATTTTTCCCTCTAGTACATCTAAAAAGGATATCGTTTTATATTGGTCTATATCGTAGTAGTTTAATCTAACAAAACCTTTTTCATCCAAACCTATCTTTTTACCGCCGATCTCCACTTCAAAATTACCTGAGCGATGAATATCCGTATTAAGTTTTATTCTAAGTCCCTGAATTCCTAAAGATGGATACAAGAGGTTTTTAAAATAAATAGCAATAGGATATGAGCGAAGAAGGTGATCAGCTTCAGCAAGAGTTGAGAAACTACCACTTAGCGTACAAGCTTCTAGAATAGGATATATGTTCATCTCAGCAAACGGAGCAGGAACAAATACAGGGTTTTGATGTTCGGCTACTTGAGACTGAAGCATATCAAGAGAAGAGTCAGTTAAGATATCTAGCTCATCTTCGCCAATATCCTGTGTAGCATTATGTCTTAGAAAAAAACCACAAACGCTGTTTCTTAGAGAGCCTATACTCTCACTTAAAACAGTATCTTGTTCCTCTGTTGTAGGTTCCGAAAATATCATATCAAGTAAAACTACATCTGATAAATGTAAGTTTTTTACACCCTCAGCTAGGATCTCTCTTTGCCAAGGCCAACGACCGTATTTGTTAACACTAGGTTCATCAATAGCAACAAAAACCACATTTTTTGAGATCTCTTTATGTTGCATATCAAAGTTAGTGTCATTAAACCTTAAAGAGAAGGTCTCAAACGGTTCAATTTTATATACTTGCAATAAGACCACTGATACAAATACAAGTAGTAACACTCCCAAGTATATAAGTTTATCTTTCATACTTTAGAAATCATCCATACTTTTTTGCATAGCATCCAATGCTCTTTTTTTATTCCCTTTTTTCTCTGAACTTAATTTAGAATCGAACTCGTCAAAATCAACATCTCTGCCGTCTTCTATATTCCCCTCAGACTCTTCTTCTTTAAAAGAATCAAAGTTTGAATCAATCATTTTTTCAAATACGTCAAACTCTGCGTCATCACTATCATTCCACGCACTCTCTTTTACCGTCTTACCAGAAAAAGATATTACATTTCCAGCTTCGAGATCAAACTCTTTTGTTATCTCAGGTTCAGGCTTATCTGAGCCTTTGAACTTCTCAAAACCTTTCATCTGCTCCATAACGTATTCGTTGTATTTAGCAAGTACCTCTTTTCTGTAAAGATTAAAAGCCTCTTCAATACTTGTTACACCGATTTTTCCCTCTTTAAGTGCAACCGATTCACTTCCCTCATTTGAATTAACTGTAAAGGTAGTACCTTTAATACCTATAATGGCAAATGGCGTTTTAACTTTGATAGAGTTTTTAGCATCACGAGAAGCAATTTTATAAAAAACCTTTCCCCCATTTTGCTCTATGGAATTGTTTTTCTTAAAGTGAATAGATGAACTTTCATCTAACACAACATCTGAACCGTCAATAAGGTTAATCACAACTCTAGCTTTTTTTGCAGTAGTTATCAGATCACCCTCTTTTATTTTTTGGTTTAGCTCTACTTTAGATTTTTTTATAGAACCATCACTCTTTACTTTAACACTTCCTACAATTTTAGCCACGCTTCCAACAACCGAAGCATTTAAAGATGTAGCAAGTACAAAGATTAAAGTTAAAATCATCGTTTTCATACTATACTCCCAGATTCAATTTAGTAAATTATATCAAGTATAATTAATTTTGTTAATATAATAACATAAAAGGTATAAAAGATGTTAAAAATTTTATTTTCTCCATCAGAAGGAAAAAAAAGTGGTGGAAATGTACAAAACAGCAAACTTTTAGGTGCCACAAATGCCAGAGATGAGATTCTAAAAACTTATAACTATATAGTAAGATCAAAAGATGAGATGAGCATTAAACATCTTTTTGGTTTTAAAAAATTCTCAGATTGTGAACCATATATAGTAGATATCTTTAACTCACCTCTTTTGGAAGCTATAGAAAGATACCAAGGTGTAGCTTATGATTATTTAGAATATGAAAAACTCGATGATGAAGCAAAAGAGTATATAAAGAAAAACACTATTATCTTCTCAAATCTATACGGTCCTATATATGCAGGCGATGCCATAGCTAACTATAAAGTTAAACAGGGAAATAAGATAGGTGATATTGAACCCGATAAATTTTATAAAGACAGGTTTTCTTATCAACTTGATCTACTGTTTTCCAATGATGATATACTTGACCTTCGTGCAGGCTACTACGACAAGTTTTACAAACCAAACAAATCATACACTACGTTAAAGTTTTTAAAAGGCGGTAAAGTTGTAAGCCACTGGGCAAAAGCTTATAGAGGACTAGTACTAAAGGCGATAGCAAATGCAAATATTGAAAGTATTGATGATTTTAAAAAGCTAGAGATAGATGGTCTGAGCATACATGAGATCAAAACCATAAAAAATAAAACAGAAATAGTTTATAATATTACAGAGTAGTTGGCGATCAATCTAGGTTTAGATTGATCCCAATAACTTTATTTATACCTTCAGACTTGATGTCTTGGTTTAAATGTATGTTTGCATTTTTATATACACTCGCACTTGAACCGTTATATCTCTCTTTAATGACAAAAGATTTTCCACCAATTCTTTTTGATTTATCATATACACCAACATCTAATGTTAATACAGCAATACTTATAGAGTTGCTGCTTGAAATATTATCACTTGTTTTGATCTTAATCTCTACAGCATTATTTTTAGAGTCACTAACATTAAAACCTTTTTTAGCTATATAGTTTTTAATACTCTCAACAAACTTTTTAGATCTAGTATCACCGCTAATATAAAATTTTAAATTTTTAGCTTCATCTAAAAATGTCTTTTTTCTTTTAGCAATAAAATCTAGGTTTGCTTTTTTGTCAAAACTGTTGTCTAACTCAGAAGTTATAAAAATCACTGGTAAAAGTTTATTTGCTTGTTCAGACAGCTCTTTTGTAAGGTTATATCTGCTTAAAGCATCTACATCATTTAGTATCAAAGATTTTTGAACTATAGCTCTTTTTTCTGCGTCAAGGTTTTCATTTAAACCTTTAACAAATTTGATCTTATCTGTCTCTATCATTACAGCGAACTCTCTGTAACTTATTTTATGAGACTTGATAACTTTGTAATTATTTATCTTTATCTTTGATATATCAGCTTTGATCTGATTCTTTATATTTGATTTTACGTAAGAACCTTGTACCTCTTGATTACTCTCAAAAGAAGACTCTATAGTAGTCCCCAGTTTTGAAACCATATCACTAAGAGCAGCTTTTATAGCAGAATCTCTATCTGATTCTATCCCCATACCATACATAACAAATTGAGTGTCACTTGGAAGTGGTGCGTTTATCCAAGCGGGTAAAGGTTTTTTAACTACCTGTGGCTTAGGATCTGAGCCACATCCGACAAGTATTAATGAAACCGCTAATGCAGAAAATAAAAATTTTAGTGAAATGCTCATAAGTAACCTTTTTATTAAATATAGATAGGCTGATTGTACAACTTAGTAGTTTAATAAATAATAAATATAGTGTTGATTTTGATTGGTAAAGACAGCTACAGCCATAAAATTATGGCTATAGTATTTAGACGTATATTAAAGTTGTAATATACGAATATTATTTAGTATTCATTTGTTGTTTAGCTTCATCTCTTTTTGCTATTAGGTTATCAATACGTTTCATAGCTTCATTGATCTCTTCAACCGGCTCTATAGTTAATTCATCAGCCATAGAGTAGTATTTTCTTGCTTCATCAAGTTTACCTTGAGCTTCATTAACAACACCATAGTCATAAGCTACTGCATATGATCTACCGTTAAATTCATCAAGTAAACCTTGTAACATTGATCCTGCTTTATCCATACGTCCTGCTTTAATATACTCTAGTGCACTCTCAAAGATCTTTTCCTGTTTATCGGTTTTATTATCAAGATCGATCTCATCTAATAGAGTCACTTTAAAATATACATAGTTTGGAGTTAGTTTGTAAACAAACTCATTTGCTATATCAGAAGCCAATCTGTTAAGTGCCTGTCTTTCAGAAAGGATCTGTCTTGGTGCAGTACTAATACTTAGTAAACCTATATTTCCAGCTTTACATGAGTCAGCGCTATACTCTTTAGTAAGAGTGTCACCATAGATTATTGAACCGTTTTCAACATCTACTATATTAAGATTTGCAGATACCGTTGCTTGAGTTGTATTACATTTAACTTTATAATATCTATATTTTACACATCCTCTGTCTTTAACATATTTCAAACATTTTTCTCTGTCTTCCATATAACTTCCAGATGTAGCATTAGCTGAAGCAATTTCACCGTTGATCACTGCTTGTGCACCGATCAGTTTACCAACTTTACTTGATGTAGTCTCATCCATCAACTCAGATGACTGAAGTTTTTGTTCTTTTATGATCTTTTCTAGATCTTTTCTACTAACAACCGTAAAATATTTTTTTCTATCCAACTTATGTTTTGCCAGTTGCGATTCTATTTTACCAGAAAGTCCTACCCTGTCATTTTTAAAACCTGATACTGCTACTTTCTTTTTACTTGCCATCTCACCAACTTCTGCCGGATTAAGCGCTTTAACCATAACCTTTTGAGCACAACCACTCATCAAAACTGACACAAATAGTGCACCAGCTAGTACTTTTAACGATACTTTCATTATATTCCCTTTATTCAGATTATAAGATTGTATATATTTTATACTTTAATATCTATTAACTATAGTTATAAAATATTATAACTTTTAAAAATTGATTAATAATACAAATTGAGCTAAGATTTCATATATTATTACGCAAGGTTTATGTTGAAAGATTCAAAAGAGTATAAAGAGAAAAAAAAGTTTTTTGACAGTGTTATTACACTTTATGGAAGAAACGTAGTTGTAGAGATCTTAGAAGATATGGATGTAGAGATCCATAAACTTCACATGTCAGAATCAAACCAGATAGACGGCACTATAAAAAAGATAAACGCTCTTGCTAAAACAAGAAAAGTTGAAGTCGTAATGCATGATAAAAAGTCACTCTCACGCATATCTAAAAACTCTAAACAAGACCAGGGTGTAGCCATAGATGTAGTAGCCAAAAGCTACAAGAGTGCCGATGATATAAAAGATATGAAAAGCTATAAGCTTATAGCACTTGAGGGTATTCAAAACCCGCAAAACTTAGGGATGATAATACGTTCATGTGCGGCAGGTTATGTAGATGGGATAATCCTTCCAAAAAAATCTAGTGCAAAGATCTCACCGCTAGTTATGAAAGCTAGTGCCGGCACGCTTTTTAAACTCCCGATCTACTACTGTAACTCTTTAGAAGAAGTTTTTGAGAATCTTAAAGCTGACATATATACTCTAAGCTCACATGCAAAGAGCAGCATTTACGATGTAAAGCTTAGTGAAAAAAGCATCTTTGTTTTAGGTAACGAGAGTGAGGGTGTAAGCAAAGAGATAAGTGATCTTTGTACATCTAGCATGAGCATCCCTATGCAGAGAGGTGTTGAGTCTCTAAACGTTGCTGTCACAGCTTCACTCATAGCGTTTATGAGGTAGAGTTATGATAAAAACTCCACATCTAAGTGCCGATGGTATCATAAAACTATATGACAACAACGAAAAGTATTTAGGACTTATTTTAATCCAAAGACTAAACCCACCGCACGGTCTGGCACTTCCCGGTGGATTTGTAGATATAGGCGAGAGTGTAGAAGACGCACTTAAACGTGAGATGCTTGAAGAGGTCAGTCTACATGTAGAGATAGAGAGTCTGCTTGGAATCTACTCAGACCCTAAACGTGACCCTAGATTTCATACAGCTACTGCCGTGTATATATGCAAAGCTTACGGTGAACCAAAATCAGGCGATGATGCAAAAGAGGTTTACATATATAAAGATGATGAACTTCCCTTTGACAAACTCGTGTTTGATCATGAGAAGATATTAAAAGACTATTTAAACTCTTAAAAGTATTTTATCAAGAACAGATGTAGATAAAACTCTTTTAAGTCCACCCAAAAGATGGGTAGCTAAAGTGTTGTAGTATCTTGGATGAGGCTTTTTAGCTTCTAGTACATGTAGTACATTTTTTATAACTACATCACTATGTTTTGTAAAAAAGTCATTATCTTTAGAGTTTTTTCTCTCTAAAAGTTCAGCTTCGTACTCTGCCCTCCATAGACTATCTTCAAATTTGACATTCTTTTTAAACATCTCTGTAGCATTTTTTCTAAAGTCACTCTTTATAGGACCCGTGTTTATAGTACATACATGTATATCAGTACCAGAGAGTTCTAACCTGAGTGTATCACAAAGCCCCTCTATAGCATACTTAGAAGCGTTATAAGCCCCTCGAAAACGAAGCGAGATGATGCCTAAAACCGAAGAGTGCTGCATAATACGCCCGTAACCCTGTTTACGCATGATCTTTAAAACCTGAGTCGTTAGCTCATGTAGACCAAAAAGGTTTGTCTCAAACTGCTCTTTTAAAACGGGGGTTGTTATGTCTTCAACAGCTCCAGGTTGACCGTACCCCGCATTGTTAAAAACAGCGTAAAGCTCGCCGTCTTTTTTTAAGATATCTGCTAAGACAGACTCTATCTGTTTAGAATCTCTAATATCTAAAAGATAAGTATCCAAGCCCTTGGCTTTAAGTCTCTCAACATCCTCTTTTTTTCTTGCACTGGCATATACTTTGTAGCCTTTGTTATGCAGGTAGTGAGCTGTATCGTAACCTATTCCAGATGAACAGCCTGTAATTAAAATGTTTTTTTTCAAGAGGTCATTATCTCGTATGGGCGTTTTATCTCGCGTATAACCTCATCGACACTCATGTTTCTACTTTTTCTAAAAAACTCTTTGCCATCTAAAAATATTAGAACTGTTGGTATTGCGAAGACTCCAAAATGTGGAGCTATATCTTCATTTACGCTTATATCTACACTCTCAACTTTAAAGTCTTCAAAGTTAGATTCCAGTGCTTCAAGTAGTTTTGGTTTTAGTGCATGACATACGTTACATGTAGGTGCCGAGAAGTACACCATCACTGCCATATTTTCTTTGATCGTATTTTGTATATTTTCTATTGTTTGCATGGCGAGATTATACTATTAAAATGTTAAAACTTTTACATCATCGCTCTTAAGAGATTCTGTCAACATCTCACCTGTGTGGATAGGCTCCACCCCTAACTCTTCAAGCTCTTTTGTTATGCCGTACTCATCAGAACACACTACACATGTATTAAACTTGACACCGGTATCCATTACAGTTTTGACCTGCTCTTGCAGCTCTTTATTTTCTGCTATTAATTTGGCCGATGGTCCCCAGACCATAATGGTCGCTTCGTCCCAATATTTGCGCTCAAGCATAACTGAACCGTAAAGTAGTATCAACCTTTTTGCTACATCTATCTCACCGCTGGACCAGACTATAAGCAGTTTATCTTTTTTCATATTTTCTCCAAAAGCTTAAATATAAAATATTTTTGTTACTATAACAAAAATTAAGTACATTGCGAGATATATATGTTAGAAGATGTAAAGATGCCTGAGGGTATTAACAAAGATGTGATGGAGCATCTAATGTATCCTAGAAATTATGGAAAACTGGAAGATCCAAGTTGTATAGGTGTAGCTACCGATGATAAAACAGGTGAGTATGTGATCTTTTATACTTTACTTGAGGGTGATGTCATAAAAGATGTCAAATTTGCAACAAACGGCTGTCAAGATACTGTAGTAGTAGGCTCTATGTATACAGATATGATAAAGGGTGAGAGTATAGAGTTTGCCAACAAAGCTCTTGGTCTTATAGCTAAAAAGCTTGGCTCTGATATGAGTAAAAAACAAGAGATATGTGCCGAGATGGTACTTAATGGTTTTGTCGCATCTATGATGAACTATGAAAACCTACAAAACGGCAAAGAGGAAGAGGCACATATTTTAAAGATGCAAGAAACATGTTTGGTGGAGGAAGACAATGAATAAGATATATCAAAAAAAACACGAACTATGGCTACATGTACTATTTGCATCTTTTGCAATAAACGATGAAAAAATAAAATCAAGACTATATGACTTTTCACAAATAGCATTTCGCCACATGAAATGGTTAGGTTCAGATATACTTGAGAGTGGTGATGACTATAACTATGACCGCAGTATGGAACTTGAAAAAAAAGAGAGTGTTTTTGAAGTTTTAGAAGCTTTAAAAGTTGAAGTTAAAGCTATGCAAAACTTGTATCCAAACACACCATTTGGCGAGCGTGCTAAAACAGATGATACATACCTACTAGAGTATCTTCGCCAAATCTTAGAAGTTGATGAAAACGACAAGGTGATAACTGCTTTTAATATGAAAAGACTCTGGCCAGAGGCTGAGCTAGATGAGAAACAAACAGATGCTTTAACACTGTTCTTGTTTGAAGAGTTATACAAAGAATATGAACTAATACTAGTATATTCGTACATGCAAGCACGCACAAACAACCATAAACACTTCAATGTATTTCAAGATCTAATTGATGAGTCACATTTTCATTTAAAATCATTCGGTGAGATGATGGCAAAACTTGGAATACTAGCACTTCCGCGTGAGCTACATGAGATGACATATATAGTTAAAGATCTTGAGAAGTTCGTAAAAGACGGAATAGCTGAAGAGGAAGCTGCTAAAGAGATGTGTAAGCAGTTAAGCAAGGCTATAAACGAGCCTAAACTTTCACGCTTTTTTGATTTTATAAACTATCAAGAATCTTATCATATAGAGCTTATGAAAAAACTTCTCTAAATTTTACACGCTAAGTCTCTACATCTTTTCTTGTAGGAACTTACCAAACTTTTTATCTGTTTTTTCTATGTGGTTAAGTAACCAGTTAAGTAAAAAACTTATCAACTCATCTTGTTCTATGAGGTTTCCCGCTTTTAGTGAGTCTCTAACATCAACTACTTTGGCTGAAAAATCCCTATGCTGTTTCATATGGTTGTCAAAATCTTTTTTAGCCTCACCCTCATAATTATATTTCTGCATCAATTCCTCTTCTGTCTCAAAATGGTAAAGTGCATAACTTAACAGGTCTTTTGTAATATTTTGAAGATTTTCTAGTGAGTACTCTTTTGTTAGTATCTCATTAGCTTCATTTAGTGTATTTACCAATATATGGTGTTGATCATCTATGTCTTCAACACCAGTTTCATAATCAGTACTCCATTTTATCTCTTCTATCTTCTTTAACATCTATCTCTCCTTATTCTCTGTATCATATTCATTTTTTAATTTTGCTATCACATCTACTAGTGTATCTCTTAGATCTAATATCTTTTCTATACTCTGCTCTTTTTTTAAAAAACCATTATCCTCAAGCATGTTCAGTTCATCCTTTACTTTTTTATGTATGTTCTTATGAACACTCAACAGTTCGTTAAAACTTCTATATTTTGCAAAATATTTACTTCCGCTACTATGCAACCATTTTCCAAGTCTACATGTATGATGCGATAGTTGAGGGATATCTTTTATATCCCCTCTATTTATGTTATCTATGACAAGTTCAACCCAATATTTATGGTTACTCGTGGCAAGTAAAAGCTCAAAATCTGCACGTCTAGGAAGAGAATTAGTTACTATTTTCCATCTAGGATCAATGGTAAAGTTTTTCATATATTCCAAAGTTGCCCCATAATCCATAGGTTTTGCAACAACATACCCTTGTATAGAGTCACATCCAAGGTCTAGTAACATTAGAAGCTGTTCTATATTTTCAGGTCCCTCTGCCACTACCTCTATCTGGAAAACTTTAGAGAGAGATATGATTGCATTTACGATAGCCATATCCTGAGTGTTATACAACATGTCATTTATGAAACTTCTGTCTATTTTAATGGTATCTACATTTAACTCTTTTAAGTGGGTAAGCGATGAAAAACCTGTTCCAAAATCATCCAAAGAGAATCTAACACCTTGTTTTTTTAACTCTTTAATCGTTTCATTAGTATGTGTAATACTCTCCAAAGCACTATTTTCAGTTATCTCAAATTCGATCTGTTTTAAGTATGAAGATTCTATTTTCAGTTCAGATATGATCTTTTTAACCTTGTTAACAAAGTTGGTTTGTTTAAACTGCTTAGACGATATATTAACAGACAAATATACTTTAATACCCTCTTCTTCGAGTTTTTTGACTCCAAGCAGAGCCTCTTTAATAACCCACTCATCAAACTTAAAGATAAGATCATCATTTTCAATTAACGGCAAGAACTCGGCAGGTGAAAGTACACCTAAAATTGGATTTACCCACCTCGATAGAACCTCAAAACTCTCTATTTTTAGATTATGAGCACTTAGCTTTGGTTGAAAGTACAGCTCGAACTCACCATTGTCTATAGCTTTTTCTATTTTTTGTAATGCTTTAAAATTTGCTTTTACTTTTACATGTTCCCTTGTATCAAAAAATTGAAACTGATTTTTTCCATTGTTTTTAGCTTTATACATAGCTTGGTCTGCATGTCTTATCAGCGTATCGTCGTCTACATTGTCTTCAGGGTAGATGGCAACTCCGATACTTGCAGATATATTGTTTATTATTTTATTATTAAAGTTATACAATGCTGAGACCGAGTTTAATATCCTTATCAATATCCTTCCGACATCTTCACTTGTGACTACATCACTTAAAACTATGACAAACTCATCTCCGCCAAGCCTTGCAATAGTGTCTTCAGGTCTTATGATATTTTGGATCCTTTTAGATACCTCAACTAGGACATAATCCCCTGCATTATGACCAAGAGTATCGTTCACATCTTTAAAACCATCAAGGTCTAACAAACATATAGCTACTATATTCTTATCTCTTTTTTGATTTGCTATAGCACGTGATATTCTGTCTGTTATAAGCAGTCTGTTTGGAAGTTTTGTAAGCGGGTCGTAATAAGCTATGCTTTTTAGATCTCTCGTGTTCTCTTCAACTGCATATCTTTGCATCTCAGCACTTATAAATCCAGCGTATAGCTTTAGTATGTACTCAGTTAACTCTGGTCTCTCAAAAGGTTTTGTACTTATGGCTACGAAGATACCGATAGGTACCTGCTCTTTATTTACAATAGCTATACCCGAGTATGCCTCTATACCCATACTCTTTATCATCTGATCATTTGGAAATCTTGCTACTACATCTTCTGCAATAACTTCATAATCGTACGATATTACATTATCACATGGTGTATCTTTTAAAGAGTAAGAAAATGTAGTTATCGGCTTATCTTTTGCCCATCCCGATATAACATCTATCTCTGTGAGGTTTTCGTTCAATTTTCCGACGAACGAATATTCAAAATCAAAATTATCAACAACATACTTACATATGGCTTCATAATAATCATTTCCTCTTAAAGGTGCATAAGTAGTGGTAACTTCTGTCAATGCGTCTAATAATAGATTTCCATCCTTAATATTATTCAAAATATTCCCCAAATCTTTTTACTATTTCTATTATATCTAATTATATTTTACTTAGATATAATTACGACATGAGCTCAATTATATATTCTATCCTAGGCATCTATATTTTTATCATCATGGGTTTTGTTGCAAAGATGAGTTTTAAAGAAAAGATAGATGATAAGACCATCACTCTTTTAAATGTCTATTTTTTACAGGTTTTTTTAACATTTTGGGGCCTTTTGGTACGTCCTGTTGACATAACCCTACTTTACGCACCATCTATCTATCTCGGAATTGTTATTGTCGTTATATTTATATCTGCTCTTGTTGCTAAATTTTTATTTGAAAATAAAAAAGAATACTCCATCGCCACTGTTGCCGCCATTATAGGAAATACAGGGAATCTTGGAATCCCACTAAACATTGCAATATTTGGAGAGGAATCTATCCCTTATACTACAGTTGTGAACCTTGTTAATGTTTTTGTCGTTTATACTATGGGTGTTTATTATTATTCACGCGGGACTTACGATGCCAAGACCTCACTTTTAAATATTGTAAAGCTACCAATTTTGTGGGCTGCTGTATTAGCGATCATCTTAAGTGTGAACGAGTATCAACCAAGCGACTCTGTTATGAACACTCTTATGATGGGTGCATATGCGTCCATGACCATGCAGTTGTTTTTATTTGGAATTTACCTCTACGGAACAAAGATAAAAGAGATAAGCAAAAGACTTGTTATCTGGGTGCTTAGTTTTAAATTTATCATCCTACCGGTAGTCACTTTCATCGTCCTTAGTTTTGTAGATTTAGACCCTATGATAAAAGGGATAATATTTATAGAACTACTTATGCCTTTGGCTGTGGCAAATGTAAACCTTGCTTCACTTTATGACTGTCAGCCAAGAGTCGTTACGGCACTTGTTTTTATATCATCTCTAGTTTTTTTAGGTATCATATTTATCGGAGTTGAAGTTTTAAAATACTTTTAGATAAAAAATACACTTGTAAAAAGAGGAGTGGTTAGTGAAAAAGTTAAACTTGGTATTATTGGTTATAGCGCTTATTGGTTCATCACTGTTTGCTCAAAGAACATCAGATATTGCAGGCTCAAAAGATTACCCGAGTATCTCTAGGTTTAAAGGTAGTGTGATAGAGTTTTATAAAGAGACCAAATGGGGAAGTTATAAACTGCCTGTAAACAATAAAGGCAAGATTGACTGGGAGAAACCAAAAGCCCTAGAGGGTAAGGTTACCCGCATACAGTACTTGCTCCCAAAAGAGAACAATGCCGAGTTTGTACTTCATAACTACAAGGCCGGTTTTAAAAACTCAGGCTACAAGATACTTATTGCCATCGCGAACGAAGAGTTAGGATTTACCGATAGACCACACACTTGGAACGACAAGTATTATGTAGGCGGCGGTTACTACGACGGACTGAACAACATAAAGTTTGGAGAGGGTGTAGAGTTTCCATCTTGGAGAAAAAACCACAGTTTTATTGCCGCACAGGGACATGAGAATGGTAAAGATATCTATGCTATGGTATACACGGTCGTTGGTGAAGAGTACACTCTAATAATCCAAGACGTCGTTGAAGTAGAAGCTGTAGAGACAGGCTTGGTATCGGTTGATAATATATCTAAAGATATTACAAAATCAGGACATATCGCGATCTACGGTATTCGTTTTGAAACTGGAAAATCGGTTTTAAAAAAAGAATCTGCAAAAGCTTTAAAGACCATATCTGAGTATATAAATAAGCATAAAGATAAAAAGTTTTTTATAGTCGGGCATACAGATAATGTAGGTAATTTTGATTCAAACATGAAACTCTCAAAAAACAGAGCTTTATCCGTTATAAAAGAATTAAGTTCAAAATACAGCGTTGATGCAAACCAGCTAGAAGCGCATGGTGTCTCTTCACTCTCACCTGTTGCAAGTAACCTGCTCGATGAAGGTAGAGCAAAAAACAGACGTGTAGAGATAGTTGAGAGATGATATTAAAGTTGATTTCGATAAAATGCAAGATTAAATAAACTTTCAAAAGAGATAGTACATGAAACAACTTGCCATTATTGGTCCTACTGCATCTGGAAAAAGTGATTTAGCTATAAAGATAGCTAAAAAAATAGATGCACATATACTAAGCATTGACTCACTAAGCATCTACAAAGAGATAGATATAGTCTCCGCAAAACCAAGTAAAGAAGAATTAAGCAAAGTTAAACATTTTGGTATAGATGAGATATACCCAGACGAGCACTTCTCTGTAGATATCTTTATAAAACTTTACAAAGAAGTAGAGACTACATGTAAGAAAGAAAATAAAAACTTAGTCATAGTCGGAGGTACTTCATTTTATCTAAAATCACTTTTACAAGGCCTCTCACCATTGCCAAAACTTAGTCCTGATACAAGTATAGCTGTAGAGAAAAAAATGTCAGATCTAAAAGAGGTATATGAGTTTTTAAAATCCAAAGATGATGAGCATATGAACCAAATATCTCCAAATGACAGTTACAGAATTGAAAAGGCTCTTATAATATACGAAGCATCAAAAATCTTACCAAGTGAGTGGTTCAAGAAAAATCCTCCACAGCCCATCATAAAAGATTTGAAAATATATAACATCGATGTAGAACGTGAAGTACTTCGCGAGCGTATTCAAAAGAGAACGAACAAAATGCTTGAGATGGGTTTGATAGATGAAGTGGCATATTTAGAACAAAAATATACACGCTCACCTAACTCTATGGGTGCTATTGGAATAGTTGAAGTTTTGGAATATCTTGATGGGAAAGTTACTAAAGATGAGATGTTAGAACTTATCTCCACACATACAGCACAACTTGCAAAACGCCAACAAACTTTTAATAAAAATCAGTTTGAAGAGATAATTTCTGCACCGCTAGAGGAGCTAGAAGATATTATATTAACAGATATGGCGTGATTATTTTTTCGCTTTTTTTCTAAAGAAGTGATAGTTCTCTTTTGAACATATCTCTTCAACATATGAGTCAGGGCATTTTTTTATGTTTGACCAGATACCAGATGGCAGTTTAACTTCCAACTCACCTTTTTCTCTTAACTTTATGATCTTTTTATTGCTTAATACCTTGTTTGTAGGCGAAAAATCAACTTTTGAGAGATCTACATCTTTTCTGTAAAAACAGGTCTGCTTTTTAAAATTACCCCAATTAGGAATGCCATCTTCAGTGTATGCCACTTCATGACCATTTGAGAACTTGACCATAATTACATAGTGTGAATCTTCATAACACTCTATTATCTTCCCCTTACCAAAGATAAGTCCATAAACCTTATCGCCTACTTTTGCTTTTTTAAAATATGCCATTTTAATACCCGCTTTATTTTTTGAGGATATTAACTAAAGTAGGTTATGAAAATGTTACAAAAAGATTATTTACTAAGCTTGGTATAACACTCAGGTCTTCTGTCTCTTAGAAGTCCCCAATATTCACGCTGTTTTGCATTTTCTTCAAAATCAAATTCGCCGTAGATTATCTCCTCTTTATCACGTGAAGCTTCTGCTATTTTTGCACCCGTGTAGTCTGTGATAAAAGATGAACCGTAAAAAGTAAGAGAACAACTCTCACCCTCTTCTACACCTATACGGTTCGCGGCAATCACAGGAGTAGTATTACATGCAGCGTGCCCCATCTGTACACGTTGCCAATGATCACGTGAATCTACATGTATCTCAGGTTCACTACCGATAGCTGTTGGATAACAGATAATATCAGCACCCATTAAGGCGAGTGTTCGGGCAGTCTCACTAAACCATTGATCCCAACATATCCCGGCACCGACCTTACCAAACTTAGTTTGCCAAACTTTAAAACCGGTATCACCAGGTTTGAAGTAAAACTTCTCTTCATATCCCGGACCATCAGGTATATGAGTTTTGCGGTAGTTCTCACCGACACTTCCGTCTGCATCTACTACAACTAAAGAGTTAAAGTACTCATCTTCACCACTATCTACATGTAGCCTTTCAAAATAAGAAACCAATATAACTACACCTAACTCTTTAGCAAGCTCAGAGAATCTTTCTATTAGTTTATTATTTTGAAGCTCATTTGCCCATTCAAAATACTTTTTATCCATATCTTTGCAAAAGTATAAACCTTCAAAAAGCTCAGGAAGTAAGATAATATTAGCACCGTTGTTTGCAGCTTCTTTTACTAAAGATTCTGCTTTATCAACATTTGCTTTTTTGTCTTTACCCATTGCCATTTGAATAGCTGATACTTTTACCATATGCTTACCCTCTTGCCGTTACTTCTAGTAAGTGAAAACCAAACTGAGTTTGTATTGGTCCTTGAAGCTCACCTACATCGCCACCGCGAAATACAGCTTCATCAAATTCAGGTACCATTTGACCAGGTGTAAATCTACCTAGGTCTCCACCACTTTGACCAGATGGACACTGTGAGTTCTTTGCAGCTACATCTGCGAAGTCTGCACCACCCTCTATCTCTGTTTTTAGAGCGTTACACTCATCTTCTGTAGCTACTAGTATATGTCTTGCTTCTGCGTATGCCATAAGTTATTTTCCTTTTATAGTATAGATCTACTTTATTTACATTTATTTATTCAAATGTAATTTTACAATAATTTCTTTGACCACCTAATAAAATAAAGTATAATTCTTAAAAAAGGCTCATTATGTTTGTTTTTAAAACTGTTGTTATTATCTCTATCTTGTTAATACTAGTATTTATCAGCTCACAGTTTTCTTGGCTAAACTATACTTCTACAACTTCTAAAGATGTTTTCACTAAAGCAGACACTAAAAAAAAGTTAGTAGAACTTGAAAAACTCAAAGACCTTCCAGAACCTGTTTTAAAATACTTCAACTTAGTTTTAAAAAATAAATGCGATGTTATAAACACAGCTTACATATCACAAGAAGGTAAGTTTAAAATGGATGAAAATTCAGATAAATTCTTTAACACGGAAGCTCAACAATTCTTCTCCAACAAACCACGTGCATTTACTTGGCATGCAAAGATATACATAGATCCAGGAATATATATAAATGTATTTGATTCTTATGTTGACTCTAGGGCTGCCCTAAAAGCCAAGTTCTTATCTCTTTATACACTGGTTGATGAGAAGGACAAAAAAGAGTTGAATGAAGGAGCACTTCAAAGATACCTAGCTGAAGCTCTATGGTACCCAACGGCACTACTTCCATGTGAATCTCTTAAATGGAGCGCTATAGACAGCAACACAGCTCTAGCTACAATTTCCGATGCTGACACAAATACATCACTTGAATTTAGATTTAATGATAAAGGTGAGATAACAAGTATATATACTCCAAAGAGATATAGAGAAAAAGATGGGACTTATATAGCTACACCTTGGCTGTGTGAGGTTTCAAACTATATAGATAAAGATGGTTATCTAATCCCAGAGAAAGGTAAAGTCTCTTGGATATTAGATAAGAATAAATTTACATACTATGAACTAAAAATCAAAGATGTAAAATACAACTAGTTGCCATTGAGCAGTTTATCTAAGCGCTCAAGGTCATTTAAAACGGTCCATTCTCCACCGCCTTGCTCTACACTTTTTTTCCACTCATCAAGTCTATCCATATATTTTCTAGGATCAACATTATCACTTCTTAGCTTAGTAACATTTAATGCGACTACTTTATATCCATCAAGAGTTAAAGGTATATCTCTAACATAACCTTTTTTTAACTCCTGTTGTAAGTCAGAAAATATCATAATCGTCTTACTGCCCGTATTTTTTTCATTTAAAAATTCTGTAGCTTGTAAAATACCACCTGTAATGTCAGTATATGGACTAGACTTTACATCTTTAATGTACTCGTCAACACTCAACTGAAATACTCTTTTTTGTTGATTAGCCTTGCTTGGTCTATCATCAAAAGTTACTTTAGCGATGATATCTTTTTCACTAAAACTTCCAGTATCAATACTAGCTACAACAAAACTATCACCTGATTCAAGTTGAGATAAAATGTAGTTTATGATCTGTTGAGCTTTTTTTAACTCTTGTGTGTAAGTACCAGAAGTATCTACTAACATGTATACACCTTTGTTACGTTTAACTTGTTCTTCATCACTCGAACAAGCACTAAAACCTAAAACCAAGATCAAACTAAAAATTAATGTTTTCATATCTATTTCTCCTCTATGTCAGTAGTTTTTGCTTTTGTTGTTCTTTTTCTAGCAGGCTTTGCTGCCTCCTGTTTAACACTTACTTTTTTTTGAGTGACTTGATTTTTATTGTTTAAAACGAGAGTCTCAATACCTAAAGGCAAGAATATAATAAGGTCGTAAATGTTCACCAAACTTTTTCCAAGATATCTGCTTAGATTTCCTAGAAATCTTAATGAAACTGCTAAAAAACGTAACAATGCAACCATCACAACACCTATAACAGTGCGAGACGAATTAATAAATGACTCTAACGGAATTGCTATAAAAGCCAGTGCAAAAGGTAGTATAAATCCCATACCCATTTGTGCCGCTGTTGTTATCCATCTACCTGATTGATTTACACTCTCTGAGACCGTACCGCTTAATAGTCCGGCAACCAGGGCTGCATCATCTTCTGATAGTAACTCACGCATGTAAGCAAGACCAGCTTCAACACTTGCTAGTAAAAACAAAAATACAAAAGATACGATTATCATACGAAAGCGGATCTTGTCATTTAGCGAGCCGATGACCGGGAAAAGTCTTGTTATACGTAAAGACTCCATCAAGAACAGTCCCATAGAAACCTCAACAAGTATGATAACCAAAGCCGCAATATCAGCTACTCTAAAGCCCATCATATATATAGAACCCCCAACCATCTCTTGCATTGGACGTGCTATAAGGTTAAAGTTGATAAATGCACCACCGATCGCGATCGCTAAAACAAAACCGGCGATAAAGAACTGTGTCATAGATGAAGATGAAAGCATTTGAGTTACTTTGTCGCTCTTTTTTATGATATCTGTATATTCATCCATATGTCTATCCACAGAAGCTGAACGATCAAGCAGTACCTGTACATTTTTGTCTAAACCTGTCACAGACTTATTGATATGTCGTAAAAGGGGCACCATGTTTTTGAGATACTGATGTCTGTGCTCAGAACTTTTTCTGTAAGCCTCTAGTGCTCTTTCCTGACCTTTGTCTAAAGATGTTTTTATATTTTTTAGTATCTCTTGAACCATAGAATCTTCAGATGGTGGAATAGCCGCTATAGGCTCTATTGCCTTTGTCCATCCAGGAGGAGCAGGAGGGATCTCCGTACTTTTTTGATAATCTTCATCAATTCTTACAACACTGTCCGTGATCTCTCTTTGAAGAGTCGGAAAATATGCTAGATCTTTTTTTACAAAATCATCTATACGTTCAAATTCTCTCTCAATTATACGTTCAGTTTCTACTTTACCTGCTGCAAGAAGAACCTCTTTGTTTCTCTCTTTTAGTTTAGCTTCTGCTAAAAGTATAGAAGATGAGATGAGACGAAAAGCTTGAAAAAGTATTTTTGATACGGAGATAATTGCCTCATGTGCAGGTTTGCGAGCAATATATAAAAGTACTATAAGTATAATCACCCATAACATGAGTGAAAGACCTTGAGATGATGAAATTATCATCATATAATCCGGTAATTGCATTACTAATCCTTTATTAAAAAAATACATATTAAGTTTTTAGTATATAACTATTAAACTTAAACAATTACTTTTTAAAATTTTTTTTTGTTTTTTTTCACGAACAACCAAGCCATATAAGTTATACTCTACTTTAAATAAAATATATTTTGTTTTTATATATACTTTAGATATTATGGATACATAGATAACTAATTAAAAAAGAGATACACGATAAAATGAAAAACACATTGAATAAAGATAGATTTACATACTTTATAGCAACTATATTTTTATTAGTATCTGTATTTGTTTTGATATTGCTTATGCAAGAACAATTAAAGATTGAAAAAGAAAAATCTGTTTCTCCTAAAAGTTTAGAAGTACTCGTGCCTTCAAATATAGTTATAAATAACATACTTAGAAATGAAACAAATATTATAAAAAGTTTAAATAATGAACTAAACAGAACTAAGCAGATCATTGATTTAGAAATAGACAAGTTATTTAACCCAGTATATGAGAATATTGACAGTTTTTTAGATCATCACTATTCTGTTCTTGGCGAATATGAAGAGTTAGGCACTATAGTATTTGGTGATATAAATCAAATGGTTGCAAATAAATTATTTAAAAAAGATTTTAACGAATCATTTATTATAAGCGCTGATCTTATAGCCAAAGAGCATCGAATAGATCTAACAAATCATACAAACAATATACGAGAATATTTGCTATATGGTGTTGATTTAAATATAAATAAAAATTTAATTGAAAAACTAAACAATGATATTTATACAGATATCTTACAAGAAGAAAATCAATTAAATGAACTTAGTAATAAAGTCAGTTCAACAATAGCAAAAACAATTTCTTCAGAAATATCTACAAATTCTGTAACTAAAAGTGCAACTAAAGGTAGTATCAAAATGGCTGCAAATTCTATCACATCTAGTACCGGTGCAGCCACAGGTCTTTTATGTGGTCCATTTGCTTGGATCTGTTCACCTATGGCAGCAGGTATATTATTGTTCTCTACCGATGCATTGGTTACTACGGGTGATGAGTTATTAAATAGAGAAAATTTCCAAAAAGAGATCGTTGAAATACTCGATCTTAATAAGCAAATATTAAAAGACGGTTATATTAAAGAATGCAAAAAATCTATAGATAAAATATCAGATCAGACAATTAAAAAGTATAAACTTATTCAAATCAAAAAGAAAAAAATTTAATACACTATAGTTCTAACAAAACAGTGTCGCGTCTAGTTTGCTCAAACTTTCTACACCCACTCTCAAAGGCTCCACTCTCACCTACGATCACACACCTGTGTTTAGCTCTTGTGATAGCTGTATATATAAGCTTTGTATTGTGCATAATAAAATGTGAAAAGGTCATAGGCATAACAACTATATCGTACTCCATCCCCTGAACTTTGTGAATGGTTAAAGCATAAGATAATGAAAGAAAGTTTTTAAGTTCATCATAGTCATAAACAACTACGACATCTTCATTTGGATAAAAGACAAATACCTGCTCTTCATCCTCATCTATTTTAAAAAGCAATCCGCTCATCCCGTTAAATATACGCCTCTGAGCAGATTCTTCACCCACTTTAAAACCATCCCCGCTCCATGAGGTCATATTTTCATTTTTCGTGTGAATGACCTTATCCATCAAACGAAATTCCAACTCGCCTCTCTTTATACACTTTTTAGGATTTGGGTTAAAGTACTCTTGAAGCACTTTGTTAAGGTTTGTAGTCCCAAGAGTGCCACCTTTCATAGGTGTGATAACTTGAAAATAATTTAGATACTCTTTTATCTCTTTATTTTTTAGTCTGTATCTTGCTTTTTCTAAGGACTCCACAACTAGATGTAACATGTAGTTAATAATATTTTGTGCGTTTTGTTCACGTAGGTCACTTAGTTCACTTTGAGAGAGTTGATTTTTTAGAGCATAGTAGTTTTGTATACTTATATCCACGAACTCAAAATCATCATACTTAGACATATAGTGTGGCACTATACCTTGACGTATATCATTAGCTATAAGCGTTATTGCTTGTTCTTCACTTTGTCTGTATATCTTTGTAAGTTTTACTATAGGTGTTAGTTCTAGACTTAACATGTCACTTAAAACATTTCCTGCCCCTATTGGTGGAAGCTGTGCATCATCACCGACTATAATAAGTATAGCATCACGGTGCACCTTAGCCAAAAGTCTTGCAAAAAGTGAAGAGTTTATCATAGAGGCTTCATCTATAAGCATAACTGCAAATGGAAAATCATCCTTATCTTCATATCTGACTAAAAGAGACTGTATAGTCGCGGACTCATAACCTGTAGTGTCGGCAATACGCTGAGATGCTATACCACTTAGTGCACATGTCATGATCTCTTTTTCATTATACTTTGTATTTAGAAGCTTCAGTATTGTCTTTGAAGTGGTCGACTTACCAGTCCCTGCATAACCGACTAAAAAAAGTATGTTTGAACCTTCATTTATGCTCTTTACTGCCTCTAATTGTTGTTCACCTAACTTTAATTCACTCTCAGATAAAAAGCCATCCAGATCTTTAACAAGTACATCATTTTGTTTTTTTGCACGTCTGACAAACTCATCATATAGATACTTCTCTGCATCATAAAGTCTTGCTGGTGATACTCTGCCGTTTTTCATAAGCACTATGCTTTGCTCACCAACTCGTTCAACCAAAATAGCTTCATAAAGATTTATATCACGAAAGCCTAAAAGCTCATACAAACCGTTGAACAAAATATCTTTAGCTATGCACGAGTTACCCTGAGATTCACAATAATCCAGTAGCAGATAATCCATAGCTGAGCTAAGACGGTTCTCATCATTTTCTTTTACACCCATTTTAAGTGCCAACTCATCAGCGCGCTTGAAGCCTATACCTTGGATTGAAGTTAATATATATGGATTATTTTTTATCTTAGAGCACGGTTCATCTACATCTTTAAGTGCAGATGCAATGGTAGTTAAAAGAACAGGAGAGACATCATATGGGCTTAAAAACTCTCCAAGTTCACGCATAGAACGAAATTTTTTCCAACTGCTTTGGATCTTTTTAAGTCGTTTTTCTTTTATGCCGTTAAACTCTAAAAGTCTTTCTATATCGTTATCTAAGATGTTTACTAACTCATCTGCTCCGAACTTCTCTATAAGTTCAGAGGAGAGTTTTTTCGTAAAACCTTTTACTATTTTATTTAAAAAGAAAAATAGTTGATTTTGATTTACCTTTATAGAGTCAAACTTAAAGGTCTTGCCGTATTTTTTATGCTCTTCCCAGTGTCCACTCAAAGTAACAGCAGATTTTTTTATATGATTTACATCACTTTCAAAATAGGTCCCTGAAACTTTTTCACCACTCTTTAATACAGCTATAAAAAAACCATCTTCGCTTTGAAAAAGAATACGGTCTATCTGACCTATAATAGTTTGAGACAAATTACCTACTTTTTGTGATTTATTATAAATGAATTGCAAAATTTATCATAATCTTACTTAAAAAGATTGGATATTTTCTGCTAAAATAGTTCTAAATAATTTATTAAATGGAAAAAAATATGGATACTATCAAAGATACTGCACACCTTGACCTCGAACAACTGGCACAAAGGCGTGCCGAGGTTTATCTAACTGAGCAGTTTAAAAAACTTATCTCAGATGCGGAAAAAAATGTACAGCAGATAGAACCAGATGAGATAGACTTAGAAGATTTGAGTTTTTTACTTTTAGATGTAAGAGAGCCTGAAGAATTTGCAAGCGGATATATAAGAAAAGAGATGCACCTTACTATACCTAGAGGGAAATTAGAGTTTGTGGCTATTAAAAAAATATTTGAACAGTACGGACATGATATACCTATAATCACATACTGTTTTAAAGGTCCGCGTGGGCTTCTAGCAGCAGAACAACTTAAAAAAATGGGCTTTACCAATGTTAAGAACATAAGAGATGGTTTAGTTAATTGGCTTGATAGCGGAAGAACACTAAGAAGCTATTTTGGCGAGATTACTTTAATACAAAAGTGATTTTAATTTTTATGTTTCCTATCTTTTAAATATGTTTTAAATTTTTCTTTTAAAGAGAGTTCACTATAGCCAAAACGTATCGATTTGTCTTTTAAAACTTTATAGTCCACATTTTGTGCACATAAATGGTATGTGATCTTGAAAAATTCAGTTTCTATAAATTTCTTTGAGCAATCACCATCATAATACAATGTATTTGTTTTTTTATCATATTTGTAATATATTAATTCGAGCGAGTCCACTATATCTTCCATACAACCACCTCCAAATAAAAAATGTTATATTGTAACATAATATATTTTTGTGTGGAAAAAATGGCGTTTAAAAAATAATCTTTTTTTTTAGAATTACCCTTTTACTCTTTTTAATCTATCTTCTTCTTGTGATTTATAAAGTTCTGCACAACCTTTTGAAAGTTCACGGATCTTAAGTATGTAGTTTTGACGCTCGGTCTGGCTTATCGCTTTTCTAGCATCTAATACGTTAAAAGTATTTGAAGCCATCATACATAGATCGTATGCGGGAAGTGGAAGTCCTGCTTCTAAAGTTCTTAAACACTCTTCACTTTTTGCATTGAATTCTGCGAAAAGCATTTCTGTATCTGCAACTTCAAAGTTATATTTTGAAAACTCTATCTCACTCTCTTTATGTACATCTTTGTAAAGTGTCTTACCATGTTTGTTTTCATTCCAAACGATGTCAAATACATTATCCACACCTTGAAGGTACATTGCTAAACGCTCTGTTCCGTATGTGATCTCAACAGCAACCGGGTTACACTCAACACCGCCGACTTGTTGAAAGTAAGTAAATTGGGTAACTTCCATACCGTTTAACCAAACTTCCCAGCCTAGTCCCCAAGCACCAAGAGTTGGTGATTCCCAGTTGTCTTCAACAAAACGGATATCGTGCTTTGACACATCAAGACCAAGATATTCTAATGATTTTAAATAAAGTTCTTGAATATTATCCGGAGATGGTTTTATAAGTGCTTGAAACTGATAGTAAGAACCAAGTCTGTTTGGATTTTCACCATAACGTCCATCAGTCGGGCGACGACTAGGTGCAACATAAGCAGTTGCCCATGGAGTTGAGTCAAGGGAGCGTAAAAAAGTAGCAGGGTGAAAGGTTCCCGCACCTGCAGGAATATCGTAAGGCTGAACGATATTACAACCCTCCTTCATCCAAAATTCTTGAAGTTTTAGTAGCATTTCGCTAAAAGTTATCATGATCTATTCTCTCATATTTTGTTATATTTAGTACACTTAATTTTACTGGGCAATTTTACCCTATTCCCACTTAAAACGCTCTGTTTTTAAACCGAGGTCTACGTATTCTTTAAATGAGTTATGATAAAGTTTAGCATTTTTATAACCCATATGTTTATAGATTATATACCACTCAACTGCGGCATCTTTAACACTGTCTCCATATACTATTATCTTACTAGTTTCATCAAGTTCAAGTCCATCTTTGTATATTTCAACTAACTCATTCTGTGAACGAAGTGTATTGTCTTTTAAAAATTTATAAGCGTAGTATGAGTTTTTTGCCCCTGCTATATGACCTATATATTTTTCTTCTTTTTTATCTGAAACACCATAATAAAGCGGTGGGCTTCTAGCATCTATCAGCTTAGCATCTTTTGTTCTTTTTATATAATCAATACCTACAGATATGTTTGTATCTTGCAAAAGCACATCACCCTCTTGAGCATCAGGTTCACGAGGTGTTGTCAGACTGTCATACTCAAATACCCATGCCATATACCCGCCATCTAATATACTTACATCTTCAAAACCAAAAGAGATCAAAACATATGCCAAATAAGCAGAGTTTTTAATATCACCTTTTGTGTTTCTACCGTATATAACTACATGTGAATCATTTTTAATACCGATATCTCTGAACTTATCTTGTATATCCTGCTTGTCAAAAGTACCTAGAGAATCCACATTAAAACTAAGTGAGCCTTTGATATGACTTTTTTTATAACTCTCACTTACATCTATAATAACTAGATCTTTATCATCTAAAGCATTTTTTAATTCTTTAGAGTTCACAAATGCATCATATGCATATATATTTACAACTGTTATTAGTAAAAAAAATATTCTTTTCATATCATACTTTAAAAATTAGTAGTATCACGAAACTGTGCAATCTCTGATTCAACCATCTCGTCTATCATCTTTGTAAAAAGTTCACTTATTAGATTTGGAGATACATCCAACTCTATTGCCTTTGCACGTACACGTTGCTTGACTAACTCTATTCTATCTTCATCTTTAACCTCTTCTATAGAGTTTTTAAATGCTGCGGCTTGATGGATATAACTATTTCTTTTTGCAATCAGCTCAACTATCTCATAATCAATTTTGTCTATTTCAGCTCTAACTTCTTCCAATGTATTGCACTGTTTCATCTAGTATCCTTTTATTAAAGTAATATTAACTAAAAATAAATAAAAAATTGTTAACAGTTCTGTAACAATTTTTATATATAATTTTGTTAATCGATTCTCCATGTATAGTCTTTTTCTGACTCGTTGAAGACTATACTCCAAATTTATATCCCAAATCTCTCTTTATACAAATCTTTAATAGGCTTATCTGTATCTTTATAACTTATTAGATCTCCGATCTCTATCTCTACTACTCTACGCTTGCTAGAATCTTTTATGGCATCAATAAGTATTTTATCTGCTCGGTTCTTTATGAATACAGGTAATATATCTATTTTATTTATTTTAGCGATCTTTTCAGCTCCACCTTTAAACTCACTAAGAGGCTCATCACTTTTGTTTCTAGTTCCCTCAGGAAATATATAAACACTGTCCCCATTTTTCACAACTTTTCTTATATCTTTAAAAAAGCTGCTCATTTGAGATGATTCACGGTCGATCAAAATAGTACCGCCGTTTCTCACGAACATCCCAAAGAAGAAAGAGTTATATAACTCTTTTTTGGCTATCCAATATCCATATATACTTTTGTTTCGTGTAGCCAGCTCAACAATTGAGGGATCAATAATACTTCTATGGTTTGAAAGTAATAGATATTTTCCATCATTAGGTATTTTATCTTCATTGATTATTTTAACCTCAATGTTTAATTTGTCCAATAATGTTTTTGAATATTCTATACGTAATCTTTTTTTTTCTTTGTTATCATCGGTCTTTTTTAGCTTAAACCCATAAACATTAGTTAAATATGTGGCATAAATTGCCATTTTGATCTGGTTGAATGTCATAATTATCCTTTTAAATATATTCCGGTATCTTTTACTTCTATCAAATTATCATCTTGTAGTTTGGTCAAAGTTCTTTTAAATGCTTTTTTACTTAAAGAAAATACATCTGTTATTAGATCTGCATCACTTTTATAATTATAAGGCATATTACCACCATTTTGTTTTAGTAACTCTAAAACATTATCTGCATCTGAGCTTTTCTTTTTAGCACCGATCGGCTGAAGTGAGATATCAAGATTTCCATCTTTTCTAACAGTTTTTATATATGCTTTTTTCTCATCGCCGATATTTATTTTCTCGAACACTTCATTTTTATATATTAAACCCTCATACTTGTCTTCGACAATACATTTAAAGCCAAGAGGTGTTTTGGAGATAATAATGATCTTAACTTCTTGATGCGGTTTTAAACCTTTTGGTTTTTCACAGAAAAAATCTTGTGTTTTTTCACTTCCCACAAGTCTGTGTGTACGTTCATCATAGACGACTTTTAAAAAACGTCTCTCACCTACTTTAAAAGGTGATCTTTGCAATTTGTTTGGTACAAGCAGGTCTTTAGGTAAACCCCAATCCACAAAAGCCCCAAATTTAGCGACATCTACAACCTCAAAAAAAGAGAATTCATCAAGCATCGCTTTTGGTTTTAATGTAGTAGCTATAAGTCTATCTTCACTATCAGTATATAAAAAAACATCTATTAAAGAGCCGATTTGCATCTCATCTGTTACATACGCTTTTGGAAGAAGTACATCTTTTTCATCTTCTGAATGTAAAAAAAATCCATGTGGTGTGTCTCTATCTATTAAGAGAGTATTTATCTTACCTAGTTCTAGGTGTTCATTTTGTTGCATTGGTTTTTCCGTTTATTTAATTGCGAAATTATACCTATATTAAGAGAGTATCTATATTAATAATTTAAAGTAGTGATAAAAGTATAACTTATTAAACAAGCTTAGTTGCAGGATTATAACAATCCTATAAAGTATTATTTAATATATTTTTACCTAAAATAACATATGAAAAATAAGGCCGACTTTAATATTTTAATTGTTGACGATGAGATCATAAATATTAAAATTGCATCTGTATATCTGATTAGAGAAGGTTACCAAGTATTCCATACTACTCAACCACTCAAAGTTGAACAACATGTAGAAGAAAATTATATTGATCTTATCCTACTCGACATAGATATGCCCCGTAAAAATGGTTTTGAAGTTTGTGAAGATTTAAAAAACAATCCAGAAACTAAAGATATACCGATCATATTTTTAACAGCTCAAACAGATATAGAATACATATCTCGTGCTTTTAAAGCTGGTGGAATCGACTATATATTTAAGCCCTTTAACCCTATAGAATTAAGAATACGAGTAGAGACACATCTAAAAGTAGTTTCATACTTAAATGAAATTAAAGACAACCAATTTAAACTAGCCCAATATAGTGTTACTGACCCATTAACTAAACTTTATAATTCACTCTATTTCGATTCATTAATAATGAAAAATTTAAAAAATGACACTAAATTTTGGTTTATAACTTTTAAGATAGACAGACTTGAGAGAGTAAATCAACTCTATGGTCTATTTGGTGCGGACAAAATCATAAAAAGATTTGCAGAACTTATAAAAGAAGAATCAAATTCTGATTTTATTGTTGCAAGACTACATGGTGGAAGCATCGGAGTTTTAATCAATAGTTCTGATCAAAAACAAATAGTCAATTTTTATAAGTCTGTAGTTTTAAAAATACATAAGGATAAGGTTTTAGCTAATAAGATAAGTTTTTATACTATCTTATACTATGTGAAACATTCAAATACCTCACTTGCACAAATTTACAAAAAACAAAACAACAGCATGTACTCACTTCAAGACAGTGACGAACATAAATACCTAATAATCCAATAAAGGATTAAAATCTAAGATTTAGATTTACGTATAAAGCTGAAGTTTTGATCTCCTCAGTTTTAATATCTGAGAACTTATCATAAAAAATTTTTAGATCATTATAAAGCTTTTGTGATGAGCTGTACTTAAAAGAGTAGCTTAAAAACTCGTTTATCTTTCCTGTTGCACCTATTGCTAGATCTTTCAGATCTATTTTCAGACTATCAAGTTTATTTTCAAGACAAACATATGGTTTAAAGTGTTCGGCAACTTCAACCGTGTACTTAAACTCATTTTGAGTACCTTTAGCAGTGTCAGCATTTAAAGAGACGAGTGTTAACATTAGAGTAAGCAAAATACTTTTCATAAGTCATATCCTTGTGGAATAAAGTATATGTTGCAGACTACTAAGAGTTAGGGGGAAAAATAATAATGTGTGTACATTATCAGCAACCTGGCGATCTTGACATAACTCGAGACCCATGGCTTTCCGTCCTTACTTCACAGTAAGTTTGGCAATCAACAGTAGACATTATACCGTAAATTTAGCCGTATTAATAATTTAACTATTTTTAGTGTATAATAACATTATGTTAAAAAATACTCTTACGATATTAATCGCATCTTTAATCTTCTTAGGCTGTTCATCCGATAGTGATTCTACTTCACAAACGCAAACACCGGATGTTGAATGTACAACTGAACTTTCAAGTATGGCAAATAAAAATTCTCGTCCAATGCTAGTAGTACTTGTAAATTACAATGACATAAACATAACTTCTACAGAATCTGTATGGCAAAACAAAATATTTGGCACAAATGAGGGTGAACTCAATCATTACTATGGTGAAATAAGTAACGGCTTGTTTGAGTTTACACCTTTAACTGACCTAAACGGCACAGTATCGGTTCATTTAGATAAAAATCATCCAAATAAAAATATAGATGATTCAGACTTTTCTTCTGTTGTATATCCAGACTTAAAAGCCTCCCTGGAAGCAGTAAATGCTGAGAACAATGTTTCTTTTGCAGACTACGATACAGACGGAGATGGGCATATTACACCTGATGAACTTCTAGTGACTTTTATAATAGCCGGATATGAAGATGCCTATCAAGGGCATGTAGAGAAAGGGATTTGGGCACATCAATCTTGTGTAAGTTCAACCAACACACCAACTCTCGATGGTGTTACTATTATGGGTTGTATAGATGACGGGAACTTTGCACTTTTTGGTGAGAGACATGATACAAATGTATCCAAAACGCATGATGCCACAATAGGAGTGATCGCACATGAACTGGGACACTCTGCATTTGAGCTTCCAGACCTATATAATACTGTTTATTCAAGTGGTGGTATTGGAGTGTTTGGACTTATGGGTGCAGGTACTTGGACCGCTAAAGATGCAAGCGAATCAGCAGGTGCAACACCTGTGCATATGAGTGCTTGGAGTAAATTTTTTGTAGGTTGGCTAACACCAGATGAAACAAGCGGTTCAAAGATAATGAATGCTACATCATCAGCAAACTATAATAGTGTTAAAATTCCTATAAACTCTTGTGAATACTATCTTTTAGAAAACAGAAACAATACTGGCTATGACCGTGGTCTTAACTACCTAAGCAATTTTAACGGCGGTTTATCGATTTGGCACATAGATGAGACAAGATTGACTCCAAGTACACTTTTTTACAATCAAGTTAATGCATATACAAGCAATAAGGGTGTTGACCTAGTTGAAGCTGCAAACGCAAATATTGATCAAGGTGGTAATGGAGATGAGAAAAATCTATTTTATCTGGAAAATGTAAGTAATTATAGTGGAGCAGGTGTGACAAACATAAGCTCCAGAGGAGAAACTATGGGATTGGATGTGAACTAAAATGAAAAATTTAATTATACTAGCACTTATTTTTACAAACTTGCTTTCAGCTCCTGCATATAATGCCAAGAGAGTTTTCAAACAAGCTGACGGTACTGAGTTTACTGCGAGATTGTCTGGAAACCATATATTAAACTGGATAGAAGATGAGAACGGTGAGATATTAAAGTATAACCCTAAAACCAAGAACTATGAGTATGCGACGATAGAGGACTCAAGTCTAAAGCCATCAGGGTTAAAATACACAAAACAAAATGCTAGCCAAGCTCCTTCAAAAGAGCAAAGAGCTGTTAAAAAAATAGAAAGAAAAGAGTTGAGTGATCTGATGCAAAAAAGAAAAGAGTTAAGAGTTAAACAACTTTACAAATAATATCACCGATCTCTTTTGCCAGTGAAGCTGCAACAACACTGCATTTTACTTTTAGTAAAAAGCAGATGTTGCTTTTATGAGAGGGACTCATGCACTCATAGTTCCCCATCCCCTTAGATATTACCAGATCAGCACCATCAAAAAGCCCTTGTGCCTCTTTTGTAGCACGGCTGTACACAAAGCCCGGAGTGTTTACACCTGAATCTACAAGCTTACATAAGCTGTCAAATCCAGCTTCTTTTGCTTCTTTTATAGTCACATCGTTGATAATAGGATTTCCGCGCACCATATATGTAAACGCTACATGCGGATATAACTCTTTTAAAGTCTTTATATACATGTAGTCAAAGATATGCTCACCTACATTATCTCCAAGGACCACTACATCTTTTGAGTTTTGAAGTTTTGCTTTAAATATGTCAAAGTCATTGTGAGCAAACTCTGTATGAAAGATCTTCTCCAACTCATCTTCTAGATCAAATTCAACCTCAGCGGCTAGATCTATAACATTTCCGGCTACTGCTATTTTTGTGGCTGTTAGGAGCTTATTATCTGAGTTTTGAAGTTTTTTTTCTAAAAACGGTAAAAAACTTTTAGCTTTTTGTGTTGAGAGCTCTTTAACCTCATCGTACAGATCTTCTTTCTCAGCAATATCTGCCATTTTTTCATAAACATAAGCGGCAATTTCAGGGGGTGCATCGGAGAAAGAAAAATCTTTACTCATCTCTTCTACGGTTGAAGTCAGTTTGTGTGAGAGTGCTGTATCAGCACCTATAGCGTTAGATACTTTTACACTCTGATTAATTATACATGTAACACACTCGCTAGATATTGTCATTAAAAAACTATCTCTTAGCTTGAATGTTCGTCAATAGCTTTGTTCCACATCATCTTATATTTACGACGCATAAACTCAACCTCTTGTTGAGAAAGCTTTAGTTGTTCTTGCAGTGTAGCTATAGTTTTTCTATCTTCATCATAAAGCTCTTGCAGACTTCCAAGTGCTTCACGTAAAAATTCATTTTCAACTCTAACTGCTTGAAGTGTCTCTTCTTTTGAATCAATTACTTTTTCATGAAGGTTGATGATAGTACCGATTGTCTTCTCTACAAATTCCGGTTGTACTACCAACTCTTGAGTGTTGCGCTCTGATAGTTCTCTTAGTTTTGCAGGAAGAACCACTTCTTGAGCACCTTTTGATGGGTCTATATATCTAACGCCATCTTCAACTTTTACACTTAGTTTGCCGCGATCACATAGATCATCGATCGCATCCATCTCTAAGCCTGTAAGCTCCATGTACTCCGTATCACTCATCCACTTCATGAACTATCCTTCAATTTATTTCATAAATTCAAGGAAACCTTTTACATTATTTTAACGCCATTGGAAGTAATTCCAATAGCTAGCTAACGCTTGGTTTCCCTCGGCGGGAGACCCGCGGTACTAGTACCGTGAATCTATGCTTCTATAATTGTTTCTATCTCCATAGAATCTGTCTCAACTTTTTTTGCTTTAGCAATTCTATCTTCTTTTAATTTTACCGATAACTCTTCATTATCTAATGCTAACATCTGCATAGCTAAAAACGCTGAGTTTATTGCACCTGCTTTTCCTATAGCTACTGTAGCAACTGGCATTCCAGCTGGCATCTGTACAGTTGACAATAGTGCATCTATACCGCTAAGTGCAGAAGCACTCATCGGTACACCGATAATAGGTTTAACAGTTTTAGAAGATAATACACCCGCTAAGTGAGCAGCCATACCCGCAGCAGCGATAAATACCTGAGCACCTTTTGCCTCAGCTTTTTTGATATACTCGGCAGTTCTCTCTGGTGAGCGGTGAGCAGAAGATATAATCATCTCATAGTTAACACCAAACGCTTCTAGTGTGTCTGAACAGGACTTCATTACCTCATAGTCACTTTTTGAACCCATCACGATTGAAACAAATTTCATTACATATTACCTTTATCTTAAAAAATTTTGGAATTATATCAGATTTTATATTTTAACCATCTGCATTTATTTTTTCTACTAACTCTTTAAGTACATGTTCAGCTTTATCGTTATCTATCTGACATGTCCCTGCAGCTGAGTGTCCACCGCCGCCGTAAGAGAGCATCAACTCACCAACATTAGTTTTAGAACTTCTATCTATGATTGATTTTCCAACTGCAAAAACAGTGTTTTGATTTTGAAAGCCCATAATCACATGTATAGATATATTTTGCTCAGGGAAAAGGGCATATATCATAAAACGATTACCAGGATAGATAATCTCTTCCTCTCTTAGATCAAGGATTACAAGATTACCGTATAAAGTCGAACAACGCGTTAGTTGTTCTTTGAAATCTTCTGCATACATGTCGTAAAGATCAACTCTCTCTTTTACATCAGGCAGTTTCATAATATCTTCAATTCCATGGTCATGGCAATAATCGATCAGATCCATCATAAGCTGATAGTTTGATACTCTAAAATCTCTAAATCTTCCAAGACCAGTACGGCTATCCATTAAAAACGATAGTAGATCCCAGCCCTCTGGATTTAAAATATCTTCTCTAGAAAATTGAGCGGAATCAGCTTTATCAACGGCTTCCATCATATCTTCTCTGATCATTGACAGATCATTATCTTTAGCGTAATAATCGTACACGACACGAGCGGCAGATGGAGCATCCGCAATAATTATATGATTATCTGCTTTTTCATTACGAACAGTCTCGCTCTCATGGTGATCAAACACTAAATGAGCTTTAGCTACGTATGGAAGGTTTGTTACGATATCATTTTGTGTTATCTCAATAGTACCGTCTTGCATATCTTTTGGATGTACAAACTTGATCTCATCGATCAACTCTAATTGTTTTAAGATAACTGCACACACCAGTCCATCCATATCACTTCTAGTTACTAAACGAAATTTTTTACTCATCATATTCCCTTTTTCTTTAATGAATTTATTATAACAACTTTTTTATAAGTTTTACTTAGGATAAGTCCCCATATCAGGATGTGACGGTATTCTCAAAAACGTATATTTAGGCATCTTTACCGGAAGCTCTATAGGGTTTACATTTCCGCTATGTATAGACTCCCATATTTTTCCGTTTTCGGCTTTTAGTTGTTTTAGTTTTAGATAGACTCTTCCATTACGCTCATAAGTAGTACCTATCTCGTTATCTACCATCTCTATCTTAGACCCAAGCGGCATGTGAACTTCTAACTCATCTCCCGGATAAGTCTTGTATTTACATAAAAAGTGTATACCCTCTTCATTTACCTGACCACTCACCTGATGAGTCCCAAGCTGCATAGTAAAGTCTAGACTTTGGGTATCGTGTTTCTCAAACGGACGAGATACTAAATACGCATCTGTATAACCGCGGTTTTGCAGAGATTCCAGCTCATACTGATACTTATCATTATCAAGTTTATCTTCATAATAATCATCTATAGCCATACGGTAAGCTTTAGCGGTAGTAGCGGCATAATAAGAGGTTTTTGTACGCCCTTCTATCTTTAATGAGTCAACTACACCTGCGTCTATGATCTCTTTTATATGTGAAGCAAGATTCAAGTCTTTTGCGTTCATAATGTATGTACCTACACCCTCTTCCTCTTCAAGTTTAAAAAGTGTACCTGTTTCAGGATTTGCGGCATACATCTCATAAGGGAAACGACAATCATTTGCACAGCTTCCACGGTTTGGTACACGACCGCTTTGAAGTGTAGAGATAAGGCAACGCCCGCTATATGCAAAACACATAGAGCCATGTACAAACACTTCAAGTTCCAAGTCAGGCAGCTCTTTTTTTATCTCTTTTAGATCTTTAAGACTTATCTCACGCGCAGTTATTATACGAGTAGCACCCATATCCGCATATACTTTTGCATCAAGCACGTTCATAACGTTTGCTTGAGTTGAAAGATGCAGAGGCATATCAGGAACTAGCTCATGACAGAGTTTTAAAACACCCGGAGTCGCAACAATAATCGCATCGGGCTTTAACTCAGCTATTGCAAGTATATGTTTTTTTAAAAGTTTTAATTGTGAATTAAAAGGAAACCCGTTAATTGTTGCATATACTTTTTTGCCTCTCTCATGGGCGTATTTTATACCCTCGGCAAAATCTTCCATAGTGAACTCTTTTCCACTACGTATACGTAAAGAAAAGTGGCTCACACCACCATACACAGCATCGGCACCGAAATCAAGTGCGATTTTTAATTTCTCTAATGTCCCAGCAGGTGAGAGTAACTCGACTTTACTCATATATTTTTATTTTCCAAACTGCTCAAGTAAAGCTTCTATATCATCAGTAGAAGCTACATCATTATGTGTATCACCGACGATATGCTGAGCTGATGATACACGCTGTGAATCATCGACTTTACTCTCAAATAGTGTATTCATGTATTTAGAAAGTGCACGCATAACGTTTATAACACGTTCTATTTTTTGACGATGAATATCTTGATACTGCATAATATCCATAACATTCATAATATCATCACCGCTGTTTTGAAGCATCTCTAAAATAACATTTGCATCTTCTAGCGCAGATTCATTTTTTTCAAGTTGAGTTTTAAAAGTCTGAACATCAGGAAAACTATCATGTAGCTTTGCAAAAAGTTCTACATTTGAGTTTAGAACATCAAGAGTTTTGTTTACGTTTTCCTCTTTTTCCATCAACTCATTTGAGATATTTTCTATTATGTCAAATATTTCAGTAGCTTTTTCTTCACTCTCTTTTGTAACATCATCAAGCTGGTGAACCATCTTATTTTCATCAGTAGCAGGTAAAGGCCAGCGATGTGATGTTTCTTCACTATAACCGGCAGGAATATCCTCTAACTCTTTAGAAGTCTCAACCTCTTCTATTATCTCATCAGCAAGTTCAGCACCTGAACCGCTTTGTATGTTATCATCTAAAGCATCAATGTCTACATCCCCACCCATCAACGCATCTAATTCTTCCTGAGTCATAAAATTATCCCTAAATTAATTTAATTAACATTATAATATCATAAAATATCTAAATAAAGAGAAAACTATGATAGTTGATTTACACAACCATACAGCCCTATGTAACCACGCAAAAGGTAGTGTCAGCGAGTATATAGAACAAGCCATAACATGTGGAGTTAAATACTATGGGTTTTCAGACCATGCTCCTATGGAGTTTGATCCAAAATACAGAATGGATTTCTCTGACATGTCAAGCTATGAAAAAGAAGTTTTAGATGCAAAAGAAAAGTACAAAGACAAAATAGAGATTCTTTTAGGGTACGAAGTAGATTATTTAGATGGATATATGGACAAACGTGTACTTGAAGCAGATGTCGACTATCTAATAGGTTCAGTCCATTTTATAGACAAATGGGGCTTTGACAATCCCGAATTTATAGGTAAATATGAAGAGATGGATATAGATGAGATATGGCAAAAATACTTTGATTCTATTGAGGCTATGGCAAACTCTAAATTTTTTGATATTGTCGGGCATTTAGACCTTATCAAAGTGTTTAAATTTTTACCTAACAAGCCTATCCTCCCAATAGCAAAAAAAGCGCTTGAAGCGATAAAAAAATCAGATATGGTAATAGAGTTAAGTGCCGCCGGATATAGAAAACCTATAGGTGAGCCATATCCATCTTATGAACTTCTTGAAGAGGCTTATAAACTTGATATCCCAATAACTTTTGCGTCAGATGCACACTCACCTGATCAAGTCGGGTTTAATTCTCAAAAACTTGTTGAGATGGCTAGAAGTGTAGGATATAAAGAGTGCGCTGTCTTTAAAAAGAGAAAAAGACAGCTTATAGAGTTTTAACTTACGATTTAGTATTTACAAGCCACATTGAAAATGTGTCTAAATAGTCCCAAAAAGATTGGATGTATTCTTCAGTAATACCCTCGTCTACTAAAGCTTCTAATAATGGTTTGTATAGACTAAGCCAAGTCTTTCTACCATGTTCATCTATGCGAAACGGTGCATGGCGTCCAACCATTCTAGGTTCACCCCTAGTCTGTTCAAAATAATTAGGTCCGCCACATATCTGGATTAAAAAATCAAAAGCATGTTTTTTAGCTTCTGCAAAGTCTTCCTCATCAAACACAGGGAACAAAAAAGCTATATCACTATCTTCGATTGCACTATAATGAGCATAAACAAGTTCCTTAAATCTCTCTTCACCTACCTCTTGTAAAAAGCCTGGATGCGGCTTAGTAACCGGTGGTCTTACGCCAAATTCACCTTCTGATATCGTTAAATTCATTTTAACCCTTAAATTTATTTTCATACATTATACATATTATAACTTTAAGACAAAATATGAATATAAGTACAGCTGATTTATATATAATAAATTTAAAAAACTCACACTATTTACACACTAAAATAACATTTTATTATTTACATATATAAAGCTTGTATTTACCATGCCAGCGATTATTTTAGTGTTTTTAATAAATAAGTTGTTAAACTAAAAAACGAAAGTCTCATTTAAAGTTGTGATTGTATAATACTCTCATAACAATTAAAAAATACAAGGAATTGTAATGGGTAAATATTTAGAATTAACAGGCGCAGATTTTGAATCAACTTTGGCTGAAGGTGTATCTTTGGTAGACTTTTGGGCTCCATGGTGTGGTCCTTGTCGTATGATCGCTCCGGTTATCGAAGAGTTAGCTGAAGAGTACGAAGGTAAAGCTAAGATCTGTAAAGTGAACACTGATGAAGAGCAAGATATCGCAGTAAAATTTGGTATCCGTTCTATTCCTACTATCATGTTCTTTAAAGATGGTGAGATGGTAGACCAAGTTGTTGGAGCACAATCTAAACAAGCTCTAGCAGAAAAAATCGACGCTCACTTAGCGTAATTTTAAAGGAAATTTGTGGCTGAAGTACAAAGAGGCAGAAGCCTCTTTTCAGTCTCAACACTTCTAGCTTCTTTTTTTGGTGCAGCGCTTGTAGCTACTGCATTCGCATACTTCAACTTCAAGTTTTCAGAATACAAATTTATAGATTTTAAAGAGTGGGTCTTTTATGAAAAAAATGATATCTTTTTCCCTAAAGAACAAAAATACATAGTAGTGTTTTATTCATCCCGTGACAGAGACACTCAAGATAAACTAGCAAATATTAACCTTAACATGCCTATACTAGCCATAGATTACTACAATAGAGTAAGAGAAAACTCAAAAAATACTACATTTTTACGCTCAGGCACAAAGAACTCATTGAGCTTTATTCAAAGATTTAATATATACGAATCCCCATCTATTTTTTTTATCAAAAAAACAAAAGATACTCTTTATAAACAAGATAGTATGATACGAAAACTTGACAATTTGGATGCCTTGGCAAAAGAAGTAAAAAAACTATAAAACAAAGTATTAAATCGCACTAGTGCGACAGGCTCTCTGCCGAAGAGAACCAAGTGTTAACGTAGACAATAGGATTACTCCTATTGCCGTAATAAACAGATGAAGGATTCCCTTCATTTTATGAAATAAAATTAAGGAATATAAATGGCAATTTTAGACTGTGCAATTATCGGCGGTGGACCTGCAGGACTTACAGCAGGATTATATACAACTCGTGGTGGTTTAGAAAATGTTGTAATGTATGAAAAAGGTATGCCCGGCGGTCAGATAACTAACTCTTCAGAGATCGAAAATTACCCTGGTGTTACAGGTGAGATAACAGGAATGGATCTCATGCAGCCTTGGCCAGAACAATGTCAAAAATTCGGTCTGAAACACGACATGGTAGAAGTCACTCGTGTAAGTAAAGATGGAGATATTTTTAAAATCCACCGTGGTGATGGTAAAGTAGATGAAGCTCATTCTGTTATCATAGGTACTGGTAGCCGTCCGCGTCGTGCAGGGTTTAAAGGCGAAGATGAATTTTTTGGAAAAGGTGTAAGTACATGTGCTACATGTGACGGCTTTTTTTACAAAGGTAAAGACGTCGTTGTAGTGGGTGGTGGAGACACTGCTTTAGAAGAAGCACTATACCTTGCAAAGATCTGTAACAAAGTATATTTAGTTCACAGACGTGATACTTTCCGTTCAGCTCCAAATACTGTTGAACGTGTTAAAAACACTGAAAATATTGAACTAGTTTTAAACTCTTCACCTGAAGAAGTATACGGTGACAATATGGGTGTTACAGGTTTAAAAGTCAAAAACAATGATGGCGAGATTCGTGATATTGAAGTTCCTGGTATCTTTACTTTTGTAGGTAACGATGTAAACAATCAAACACTTATTCAAGAAGACGGAAGTTTTTTATGTGATGTGAATGAGCAAGGTCAAGTTATTGTTGACATAAGTATGAAAACATCTTGTGAAGGCTTATGGGCTACGGGCGATATGCGTATAGCTGCACCTAAACAGGTTATATCAGCTGCCGGTGACGGTGCTGTTGCTGCACTTCAAGCTATATCTTATGTAGATGAAAAACTGGCATAATATAAATTAAACTCTCAAATACTCCATATAATCTATGGAGTATTTAAAAATACCTCAAATTAATCAAAACCCCATAAAACATTTGTTATCATTCTAAAAACGATTTTAATTCTATTATATGAAATAAATTAAAGGAAATTATTATGGTAAAAGTTGGTGTATTTGGCGCAAACGGTCGTGTAGGTAAACTAATACTAGAAGATTTAAAAACTACTGATGATATATCTTTAAGCAGTGTGTATGTTAGAAACTCGCTTGACTTTAATGTAGATCCATCTGTACTAGTATCTTCAGATATAAACTCATTTTTAAACGCTTGTGATATTGTTATAGATTTTTCACTTCCTGAAGCTTGTGAAGCACTTATAGAGGCTGCTTTAAAAAATCCTAAACCATTAGTTATCGGTACTACTGGATTAAGCCCTCACCAAGCAAATCTTCTACAGCAAGCAAGTGAGAAGATGCCTGTACTTTATGCAACTAACATGTCGCTGGGTGTTGCACTGCTTAATAAACTTGTATATCAGGCTTCCGCTGCGCTTGAGGGCTTTGATATAGAGATAGTAGAGATGCATCACAAACACAAAAAAGACAGCCCTAGCGGAACTGCACTCACTTTAAGTGAATCTGCAGCAGCGGGTCGCGGACTAGATCTAGATAAAGTAAGAGTAAGCGGACGTGACGGTGATATCGGTGAGAGAACTAAGGATGAGATCGGTGTTATGGCTCTTCGCGGTGGTGATATCGTAGGTCGTCACACAGTCGGATTTTACAACGACGGTGAGTTTATAGAACTTAACCACACTGCAACTTCAAGAAATACATTCTCAAAAGGTGCAATACGCGCAGCTTCATGGCTTGTAGATAAAGAAGATGGTCTATACAGTATAAGTGACTGTTTAGAACTCTAGTTAATCTACTTTAGTTATTGTTTTAGCACTTTTTGCAAGCTCTGCCCATGCAGAGTTTGGATCAAGTTTAATAACTTCATCGTAAGCTTTTATAGCATCCCCGTCACGCCAAAGTTTTGTATATACGCTGCCAAGTAAATATTTTTGTCTAGCTTTGTCTTTTGTTTTTAAATCTAACTTCTCTAAAGAACTTATAACATCAAGAGATCTATCATAATTCTCAATATCCATATACGCCTCAAATAAACTAAACTCTACATACGGTGACTGAAGATATGATCCTGCACTGTTTTGCAGATCCATTATATAGTTTCCATATTTTACTACTATAGCATTATCTTTTTTATCAACACCAATTCCCAAAATAGCTATATATCTCTCAATATCTTTATAATTTACTCCGTAAATTCTCTCAAGGTCTACTATAGCATCTAACATATTCTCATTTCTTTCAAGTCTTTGATAGGTATCAAATACTGTCCTATAAATATCCAAATATGGTGAATCTTTATCTGAGTCTACTAGTTTTATCAACTCTTTTGAAGCCTCTAAAACATCGCTATAATTTCCTGTTGCAAAGTCAAGTTTTATATGTCTGTATAGCCATTTTTTTCTATGAATTATGTTTTTTGAATTTAGATTTTTAGTAGATGTTTTTCTAGCCAACTCATAATCTGAGCCTTGCATTGCACACTCATATATTCCATCATCCCATTCATCTGAGAGTGTAACTTTATACTTGTTTGAAGTTACAAGCACCAAGTTACATCTTCTTTTTTCTAGTGAATCTTTCATAAAACCAACTGCCGCTTCATGAATTATATCTTTGATGTTTTTATATTTTGATTCATCAAGTCCCAGAAGTTTATCTTCCATGTCAAGGACTTTTTCGAACATTTGATTCGTGTTTAATACTTTGGCTTTTTCATATATAGCTCGATCACCTATACTGTCACCTTTGTATACTTCCATCAACTCATCAAATCTAGCTAGTTTTCCACTTAGATTACTATCATTAACACTCTCATCAAAGAATAATCCATCTTTAGCTATTTTAACTTCACTCAAATATCTACCGTAATCATATAGTTTTATATACTTTTTCAAAGGCTCTAAGGCTTCTATTTTATTTTGACTTTTACTTAACCAAATACCCTGACTTCTAAGTAGCCATTCTGCATCTTCATCATCTTTGTCTTGACCCTCTAGAAGACAGCCTGCTATATCTGCAGCACTTTTATATTCACCCTCATATAAGAACTGATCCATCACCTCTTTAGATTTAAAGTAACGCTCTTTAAAGAACGATGGCTTTGCTTTTACTATCTTATCTATATATGAACTTGCTTTTTCTTTATTTAAACGTATCAAATGATACTGAGCAAGTTTAAACGCAGCAGTAGCAGCTATATCAATATCATCAGTCTCTTTTAAAGCCCTCTCATAATACTCTGCAGATTTATCTCCGACACCCTCTGATTCTAACATCTCACCTTTATAGATGAAACCCCATTTAGAATATTTAGTATCACGGTGCTCATCAAAAAGTCTGTCGAAAAAATAGTCGGCATTTGTTCTCTGACCCAATTTTGAATAAGCCTTGGCAGTAACTGATAGGACCTCTGCTATATTATCATTTGAAGAATATTCGCGTAAAAATACTTTTGAGAGTTCTATTAGCCCCTCATGTCTATCCATCTTGTCAAATATTCTTATCTTATAAAATAAAAGCTCTGGTTGAAAAAGAGTGTCAGGATACTCCAATAAGACATCTTCTATCTTATCAAGTGCTCTGTCATATTCATCTTTTGCGTAAAGATCTTTAATTCTAACAAACTCTTTTATATCTTGTACCTGCTTTACTTTTACAGGTCTTCCTTGAACATCTAAACCACCAACATATGGTAGTTTATCTCTGCCCATTATAAACGGAAAATTTGTTGCATTTTCATTATATTTTTGCTCTTTTATAAGTGGCAACTCTTCATCGTAGCCTATAATCATCCAATGTTTTGAGAGTTTAACATCAGATGAGTATATACTATTATCTTGTGCTAAATTAAAAACTATAGGTATAAGTTTCATTTTTTTAAAAGGTTTGATAATTAAGAAAAATGTTTTCTTTTTTATTTGAGTATCTATAGTAAAAAAATCATTTTGAAGTTTTTTTATATCTTGGCTGGGTTGCTTAGCAAAAGCACAAATAACTTTAGTAGTAACTTTAAAGTCGTTTATCTCTCTTTGACATAAAAACTTATCTATATCTCTAAGATGTAAAGTGGAATACTTTTTATTGTTCTCTTTAGCACTGTTCATAGATAATTCTAATGCTAAAGAGTTAGAAAGCAAGGTCAAAAGGAGTAAAAGAAATACTTTTAACAACTATACTCCTTCTTATATTATATTAATACCCGCTATTGTATACAAAAGTTGTAACGAATTCTAATATTGGGTTTACAGCGATAAAAGCAAAAATAGTTCCTACAGCTGCTATACCGATTATAGTTTTAAGTGAAGTTGATGCATTTGACACATATACTTTACCATTTGTACTAATACTTTGTGCTGATGGCTCTTTCATGAACATATATACTATTAGTTTTAAATAGTAGTAACCAGCAATAGCAGAGTTAAGTGCCATGATAAGTGCAAGAACCGTATAACCGCTTGTTACAGCTGATGATATCATATACATTTTACCCCAGAAAAGTGCAAACGGTGGTAAACCTGCTAAACTTAACATAAATAAAGCCATAATAGAAGCAGCTACCGGTGAAGTTTTTATCATACCTGAGAATTTCTCAAACGTATGGTCTGAACTTTGATATGATGGCAGATTTTTCTGACGTGAGATCCATAACATTGAAAATGATCCAAGGTTAGTAAAACTAAACAGTATCCAGTATAAAAATAAAGCTGAATTTGACTGTGTAGTTCCTATCAGGATAGCAGCCATTACAAAACCAGCATGTGAGATAGATGAGTATGCAAGCATACGCTTAACATCAGTTTGAACAAGTGCCCATAAGTTCGCAGCCGTCATAGTTACTATTACAACGATATAAAGAACTACTTCTAACCAAACTATTCCACTGTGGATTAAAAATTCAAATATACGCATAGCTACTATAAATGCTGCTATTTTTGGAACTATCGACATATATCCAGCTAATGCCGCAGATGAACCTTCATAAACATCAGGTGTCCAAGTATGAAATGGAACCATAGATAGTTTGAATCCAAAAGATGCAAGTAAAAATACTACACCAACAAGTACATAACCGATATCGGCATAGTTATTAGCATTTAATACTGCTGCAATTTGGTTTATCTCAACACTTCCTGTTAGAGCGTAAAACACCATAGCACCAAAAGAGAAAAAACCTGCTGCTAATGCACCCATTGTAAAGTACTTAACTGCCGCTTCAAAACTTTTATCACGATTGTGCATAGCTATAATAGTATATAGTGCTAAAGATGCAGTCTCAAGTCCAACGAATATAAGAATTAAATTATCTGTTGCAACCATGAACTGAAAACCTGCGATCATAAACAAAAATAGTGCAAAAAACTCAGGATAAGAGAACTCATGGAAACGTTTAGGCGTAAGAGCAAGAGCTATAAATAATAGTGATGCACCAACTATTATAAACTGAGAAATAATAGCTAAACCATCTATCAGCATAACATCAAACAGTCCCATTACAGTCCCAGCTTGAGAGAACACAGATGCACTGTCAAGTAATAATCCAAAGTCAATTATTAAAAATAAGAAACTAAGCATTACATATAAACTCTTATCTAGTCCACCTTTGAAAAGATCAACTATTAAGATTAATAGAGCACCAATAATAGGAGTAAGCATTGGCGCAAGTGTAATTAAATTTAAAGATTCTAATGGTACGTTTACAGGTGACATTAGTGTACCTCCTTAGCAGAAGTTGTTGTGATCTCCACACCCTTAACTAAGTTAGGGATACGAGATTTTGCTTCCTCTGTAATAGCTTTATCGTGCATTAACTGCACAACTGCCTCTACAGAGTTGTTAATTGGTTCTAAAATCGGTTTAGGATATACACCTAACCAAATAGTGATTATAGTTAGTGGAATTAAAGCCGCTAACTCTCTTTTGTTAACATCTGGAAGATTTTTGTTTTCCTCTTTAGTAACTTCACCAAAGAACATTTTTTTATAAGCTGCTAACATGTAGATAGCACCAACTATAATAGCAGTTCCTGCTAATAAAGTTAATATATGAGATTGTTGATAAAAACCAAGTAAACTTAAAAACTCACCAACAAAGTTAATAGTCAGAGGAAGACCTACTGATGCCATTAACATAATACCAAATATAGTAGCATAGTGAGGCATAACCGAACCAAGCCCACCAAACTCGCTCATAAGTTTTGTATGACGTCTATCATAGATAACACCAACAAGTAAGAACAGTGCACCTGAAACAACACCGTGAGCGATCATTAAAAAGATCGAACCTGTGATACCCTCAACGTTTAATGCAAATGTACCAAGGATAATAACACCCATGTGAGAGATAGACGAGTATGCAACAACTTGTTTAATATCTTTTTGAGCATATGCAACCATCGCAGTATAGATGATCATAATGATCGCTATAACTGCAATAGGGAACATAAATGCTACTGAAGCATCAGGGAACAGTGGAAGTGAAAAACGGATAAATGCATATGTACCCATTTTAAGCAGTATTGCCGCAAGTATTACAGAACCTATTGTAGGTGCTTGACCGTGTGCGTACGGTAACCAAGTATGGAATGGAAACATAGGAACCTTGATAGCAAACCCAATAAAAAATGCCACAAATAACCACATCTGAAAAGTCTCAGGTAAGATCAGTCTGTACCACTCTAAGATAGAGAAGCTCCATGTACCAGTCGCCTGATAATAAAAATACGCCATAAATAATATACCGACTAACATTACAAGAGAACCTGCAAATGTATATAGGAAAAATTTAACAGATGCGTAAATACGAAGAGGACCACCCCATGCACCGATGATATATAACATAGGTACTAGTGAAAGTTCCCAGAACACATAAAACACGATAGCATCTAAAGCAGCAAATACACCGATCATAGTCATTTGCAAAAATAACAAAGTAATGATCAAGTTTTTCTCATCTTTTGTTGGAGAAAGTGAAGCTATACCAATCATAGTAAAGAACGATGCTAGTACAATGATAAATAATGAGATACCATCAATACCTAGTGTATAGTTAATACCAAAAGCTGGCACCAATGCGATCTGTTCCATAAACTGCATACCAGATACGCTTGAATCAAATGAGTACCAAAGAATTAAAGATAATACGAACTCTATAGTTGCAACAGCAGTACCATATGCACGTAGACTATCTTTTTGAATAGCAAATCCAAAAATCGCAGCTACTGCCGGAAAGAAAATTAAAATCGATAAGATATGATCTAACATCTATTAAACTCCTAAACCTGATAAGATAGTATTTATCTCAACAGAATATCTTGCTGCAAGCCCAAAAACCACAGCTAATGATAGTAAACCGATAACACCGGCTACCATCCATTTAAGCATAGTAGATAAGTTTCCACTTTGCATCCCTCTTGTATTCTCACCTGTTGAGTAAAGTATTTTAGCAACACCGTCAACCGTAGCATCTACAACTTTCATATCTATTTTTTCCCAGAAAAGAGTTGATAACTCTCTATATGGTTTTACAAAATACTCTTCGTAAAAGTGTGGAATATAGTATTGATTTTTAAGTAATTTATAGCAAAATCTATTTTCCATTTTACTTGTACCATCTGGCACTTTGATATCTTTTGACATATATTTTTTATATGCAAATACAATAGAAAGAATTACAAACAGTTGTGTACCAATAGTCATAATCCAGTAAGTTGTAGCTGAATGTACATGGTATTCAGTATTTGGTAATAACATAGTTATCATATCAAAGTATGTACCTTTAAATAAGAAACCTGCGATTACAGCTAAGATTAAAAGCGGACTCATTGCCCATAACATATACTTGTATGCTTCATGAGGATGGATACCAAACTCTAAGTGACGCTCCTCACCGTGGAAGATAAGAGCGATGATTCTAAATGAATAAAACGCAGTTAAACCGGCAGTTATAAGTAATACACCATAGATAAGGAAGTGATGATCAACAAATGCAACCTCTAAGATCAGATCTTTTGAGAAGAAACCTGCTAATGGGAAGATACCTGCTAATGCAACAGAAGCTAGTGTCATCATGATCATAGTAGCTTTCATAGTCTTACCAAGTCCACCCATTTTAAACGGATCAAGCTCATCATGCATAGCGTGCATAACGTTACCTGCACCTAGGAATAAAAGTGCTTTAAAGAAAGCATGTGCCATTAAGTGAAATAACGCCACCCAATAAGCTCCAAGACCTGCTGCTGCAAACATGTAACCAAGTTGTGAAAGAGTCGAGTATGCGATTACACGCTTGATATCACGGTTTACTAAAGCCATTGTAGCTGCAAAAATTGCAACAAATGCACCAAGACTCGCTATAAATAGGCCAACATTAGGAATTAACGCATATAACTCGTTTGAGCGAACTACTAAGTATACACCGGCAGTAACCATAGTCGCCGCGTGGATAAGAGCCGAAACAGGTGTAGGACCTTCCATCGCATCTGCAAGCCAAGTATGTAACGGGAACTGCGCAGATTTACCCATAGCACCAACAAATAAGAAGATACCGATCCAAGTAAGTGTAGCAGTGTCAAGTCCAGGCATAGCTGCGAAAGCTTCTGTATATTGAAGAGTACCAGTGTTCCAGTAAATTAAGAAGATACCGATAAGCATACCAAGGTCAGCGATACGGTTCATAATAAACGCTTCATTAGCAGCCCAAGTAGCACTCTCTTTTTTGTACCAGAAACCAATAAGACCCCATGAACAAAGACCAACACCTTCCCAACCGATAAATAGCCCAGCGAAGTTGTCACTCATAACAAGAACAAGCATTGAGAAAACGAAAGCCGATAACCAAGCAAAGAAACGGTTAAAACCTTTATCGTGATCCATATAACCAATAGCATATACATGTACAACAGTTGAAACAACAGTTACAACCATCATCATAGTTACAGATACTTGATCAACTACAAATCCAAAAGGAATGTACAAATTACCAGTAGCCATCCAAGTCATCATCTCCACATGTAGAGTATGTCCAGTAGTTAAAACCAGTACTAAAAGTATAGTTGAACTGATCAGTGATACACCAAGTAATATACTTGGCACTATACCAGCTATTAAAAGCTTTGGACGTGAACCAAAAAGTGCTGCAAATAAAGAACCAACTAGTGGTGAGAATAATGCAGTATATAAAAATAATTCCATTAGTTTATCCTTTCATTCTTGTCATGTAGTCAAGGTCAATATTGTTATAACGTTTATGCCAAACTATCAACAAACCAAGTCCAACAGCAACTTCACTAGCTGCAATAGCTATTACGAAAAATGCGAACATCTGACCTGTAAGGTCTCCGTAATAATGCGAGATCGCCGCAAAAGAGATATTTACAGAGTTTAATAAGATCTCAGTTGCAAAAAATAGCATTAGAAGATTCTTTCTCTTCATTACACCAACTAGTCCTATAACAAAAAGGATTGTTGATAAAACTAGATAGTGATTTAATCCGATTTCTATCATTTAAGGTCCTTTGGTTTCATTTTTTCAGCACGCATGTCTTTTATATCCTCTTCAGTCATAAGAGTTAAAGATTCATCCATCTTTTTACCAGCTAGTACAATACCTGCAACCATAGCTACTAAAAGCATAACAGCTGCTACTTCAAAAGGTACAAGATATTTAGTAAATAAGACCATACCAACCTCTTGAGTATTACCCTCTGTGCCTACAGGATATAATACTGTAATATTGTCACTAACGATTGGAGCTGCAAAGATAAGTACTACTAGTACTGCAGCGATAGTAGCTAGACCAACTACTAGGTACTGATTACCTTTTTTCTCTTGAATCTCTCTTGTTGTATCAAAAAACATCATACCAAAAGCATATAAAGCCATAACAGCACCAGAATAAACAACTATCTGAACTGCACCTAAAAAGTCAGCACCTAATATAAAGAAAAATGCCGAAATAAAAATCATCCCTGCCGCTAACGCCGTTAAAGCGTATAACGCTTGTGATGTTGTTACTGTTATGTAGAACATCGCAATCGTTAAAAAAGCAAACAGATAAAAAGCAATCGCTTCAAACATACCTATACTCCTTAATATGCTAGAGGTGTTTTTTTAACACGCTCATCTTCATGTGGTGTAATAGCACCAAAACCTTCAAACTCTTGTTGAGTTCCCGCCTTCATCTTATCAAGTGGTGTTAACATATCTTCATATAATGTAAAGTGCTCACGTTGTTCTGAAGCATTCTCATATCTACCACCGTGTGTAATAGCAAGTTCAGGACAAACCTCTGCACAGTATCCACAAAAGATACAACGACCAAGATTAATACTGTACTCAGAAACCTCTTTACGAGAGTTTTCATCGATCTTAGTTTCCATTCTGATACAGTTAGATATACAGATCTTTTCACAAAGACCACAACCGATACATCTCTCAGCATCACTCTCCCATAGTCTTTTCATCTCATGCACAGCACGGTATCTAGGACCTATTGGCATTTTTTCTTCTGGGTATTTTACAGTGTGGATATCAAACTTGATCATCTCACGCATAACTACCCAAAGACCTACAAAAAGCTCACCTCTGAACGTTCTATCAACAACACGCTTGAACTTACCCCATGGCGTAGTAGGGTAATCAGCGATATCTACCATAAAGTAGCCGTTTTCGCTTACATTTCTATCATTAAATTGTTCTTCAATTTTCATCAATCACCCCTTACATCATTACTAAACCAGTGATAACTATGTTTATCACTGCTATAGGCATTAAAACTTTCCAACATAACCACATTAATTGGTCAGGTCTGATATCTGGCCAAGCCGCTCTTGTCCATAGAAAGAAGAAGAAAAAGAATGCCATCTTACCTAGTAATGCTAAAGCGCCAAATAAACTTCCATCACCAAAACCACCTAAGAAAAGAAGTGGGATAACAAAAGAGATAAAGAACATATTCGCATACTCACCGATGAAGAAAAGACCCCATCTCATACCAGAATACTCAGTACCGAAACCATCAATGATCTCGTGGTCATTTGCAACTAAGTGAAACGGTGTACGACCAGTCTCAGCAAATGCAGCGATCCAGAAAAGAACGAATGCTACAGGTTGTGACCAGATGATCCAACCATTTTCAGCTTGATAGTTATTAAAGTCAATTAGTGAGAGTGAACCAACCATCATAATCGGAGCTAAAATAGATAAACCGGTAACTACCTCATAAGAGATAAATACAGCAGCACCACGAGCAGCAGCGATAAGTGAGAACTTATTAGCTGAAGCCATACCACCAAGAAGTGGACCATACAGACCGATACCCATCACACCTAAGATATATAAAATACCTATATTGATGTCAGAAACGATTGGACGAACTTCATATCCAAAAACATCAAATGACGGTAAAAATGGAATAGCAGCTGCAGCCATAAATGCTGTTGCGGCAGTGATTACCGGTGCTATTTTAAAGATACGACCAACTACGTTTGTTGGAATAATATCCTCTTTTGTGAATAGTTTTATACCATCAGCCGCAATTTGAAGTAATCCATAAGGACCAACATTCATTGGCCCAAGACGACGTTGCATAAATGCAAGAACTTTTCTTTCAAAATATGTACCAAACCCTGCTAAAGCAGAGAATACTAGCATGATTACAACTATTTTTATAATTGTCTCAATTAAATATGCTGTTTCCATATATTATACCTTTTCTATCGAAGCTGAATTAAAGCGGTATCCGCTAAATAAAGCCTCTGAATTTAGATTTGAATCAAATGTCGGTAATACCACGATATCACCACTGATTTTATTGTCACTTACAATGTTTGCTATTAGCTCACCATTATTAGTTTTAACTTTAACACTATCACCCTCATTAAAGTCACTAGAACTTAGGTAATCTGCACTCATATATACACCGCTAACTTCGTCTACGTTTGTAGCTTTGTTAGTAAACTCAGAAAATTGTCTTACCGGATTAGCTAAATAAACTAAAGAGCCTTCAAGTTTTTCTTCACTAAATGGCGTAACTTTTTGGTTTGTACTTTTCTTAACTTTTACATTTTCAAGTAAGTAACCGCGATGCTCTACTCCATCATTATCATAATGGTTTGGAAGTTCATCAAAGTTTATAGCTTTGAATCCAGCTTCAACTGGAAGCTGAGCTGTATAATCAATTGTATTATCAGCTTTTATGCCAAGAGCATTTGCTATATCATTGAGCACATAACCATTATATGGAAGTGCAGCATTTGTAGGGTTAACTCTTTTGTTTATAGAAGTTAAAGTACCCTCTTGCTGATTTATAGCAGGCATATCTAAGTCACCGTTACCAAGAGCAGATAAAGTGAAATCACCTTTAGTGTTATAACCAACCGTATATCCGCTAGTCTCATCATCAAGATCACAAATAAGGCTTACACCTAAAGTATTTGTTAAAGCCGGGATCATAGTGATACTAAACTCAGTATATTTTTCTATTAAACCTAGTAAGCGAGCACAGTTTTTAGAGTTTGGATGATTATATAGATCTGGTCCTGCAATTAAAGCAAAAGTATCTTTTTTACTAAGGTTCTTCTCTAAAGCAGCCATAAAGTCATCACCGGCACCAATAATGTCTAAAAGAGCATTGTCATCTACTACAACTTCTTTTTCAACTTTTTTAGGTACCATTTTTTTCTTCTCTACTTCAACTTCTTCCTCTTCACCAGTCTCTTCGTTAACTTTAGTCTCTATAACTTTCTCTATCACTTCTTCTTTGATAGTCTCAGTTACAGTTACAGTCTTTTGTGAGTGAAAAGTGGCTAAATATTCAGATACTTCACTTGGTAGTTTCTCTTTATCAGCGAATAGATCAAGTATCAAGTAAAGTGCAGCCTCTTCTTGAAGCGGTGCATGTTCGACTGTCATTACAGATTTTCCAAGACCTTCGATAATAGGGTCTTTTACAGGGTGGAAGTAAAGTCCAGCACCTTTGTTTACAGTCATAGAGTTATTAAGCGCATATCTAGCGTTCGGGTTGTCACTTTTAAGTGCAGTTCCTATAGATACAACAAAGTTAGAGTTATGAGTAGCCTTCAGGTCATTTGAGTAAAGCTTAGTTGCACTTATTTCACTATAGTTATTTAAGAATGTCTGGAACGCATATGCATCTTTATTTACAAGTTTAGCACCAGTTTTTTCTTTGATCTTTTGTAATATCAATGCTTCTTCATTTGTGATTGTCGATGTAAACTCAATTGATTCAGCTTTATTGAACGCTTCTACAGCAGCTGCAAATGCAGATTCATCTTTAGACTCAACTCTGTTTTCATAATCAAATGCATAACGTCCCGCTCCACATAATGATACATAGTTCCACTCATTCATAACACGGTAGATCTTTTTAGTATCATCAGATAGATCTGTATGCTTAACATCATAAGATATTTGACAACCTGCTGAACAGTGTCCACATGTAGCAGGGATCTGCTCTAACTCCCATGCATTCGATTTATACATAAAGTGTGTATCTACAAGTGCTCCAACAGGACAAACTGCTGCACACTCTCCACAAGATGTACAATCAAGCATATCTTCACCGCTTGTTAAACCGATAATTGATTTGTTAAGTTTGTTCCACATTGCGTATGCATCTTTAGGCATAGACTCTTTATAATCAGCATCTAGTGCATCAGCTCCGCGAGGAACAGTCTTAAGCGAGTTGTCACCTATCATGTCTTTACATGCAGTTGAACATCTCTCACAAACTATACAAAGACCCGGATCATAGTGTAAGTGACCCCAGTCTTTAGATTCTCTTGCCACATCTTTGATCGCATAACTTTGAGAATCAACACCCATTTCAAGCGTATAGTTTTGAAGCTCACACTCACCACTTTGATCACATACACCACACTGAAGAGGATGGTTCACATCGTATACTTCCATAATAGCACGGCGCTCTTTTTCAATGTTCTCAGTAGAAGTAGTGATATTCATACCATCTTTACTTTTAGCATTACAAGCATAAACCTGCTTCCCATCAGCTTCTACTAAACATATCCTACATGCAAGAGTTGGACTACATCTTGTTAAATAACAAATTGCAGGTATAAATATATCATTTGCGCGCGCTGCATTTAATATAAATTCACCCTCTGTAGTTTGAACCTCTTGGTTATCTATCGTTATTGTAATTTTGCTACTCATTTATAACCTCTAACTTAACTTGATTGTATCTATAGTTTGATGATTTAGAATCAATATCAAAGGTTGGATTATACGCAATCGTACCTTTCATATGTCTATCTAAGTGGAATTGACGTTCATATTCCGTGCCACCAACTACAAACTTCACCTTATCTCCCGACTTGATTTTAGCTGCCATTGCAAACTGCTCAGAACCCACCAGTTCCAGCTTTTCATCTATCTGTTTACAGTCTTTTGTAAAGATCGAAAACTGATCTATCGGATTTTTATTATAAACAACACTTCCGTTAAACTCTCCAAGGTCTTCTACTTCATCTAGTTTTGGTCTTTTTCTATTATTTTTAGCTTCAACTTTGTAGCCGCGATATTCATTTCCGACATTATCGTAGTAATTATCTAAGTCATCAAACTCTATATTTTTAAACCCAAGTTTTGATGTAAGATCAATTATATTCTTGATCTTGAAACCTAAAGCGTTAGCCAGATCACTTAGCTCGTAACCTTTATACTCTGCACCTGCATTTAATACTACTAGGTTTTGATCTATATTTACAAAAGTTCCCTCTTGTTGATTAAGAGCAGGCATATCTAAATCGCCGTCACCTTTTGCACTTAATGTATAATCAGCTTTAACGTTGTAACCTACACTTAAGCCTTCTTGACGCTCGTCCAGATCACAGATCAGACTTACACCAAGTGTATTAGTAACAGGCGGTATTACCATCACTTTAAAAGGTGTGTTTTTTTGTATGAAGCCAGCAATAAGAGCTATGTTATTTGCACGTGGATGATTGATAACATCTTCTCCGATAATAAGTACCGGATTGTTTTTTCTAACGTAAGCACGTTTTAGAGTATCTAACTCTTCTTCAGATATATTGCTCTCTCCACAAAGATAACCTAGATCAAGTGAGTTGAAGAACTCTTCCTGAGAGGACTTATCTTCTACAAAAATATCTGCGATCATAGCGAGTGCAGCTTCTTCACTTGCTACTTCATTTTTAATATATAAAGATACAAGATTAGCGATATCACCCTCTTCTACAGGATGAATAGACGCTACATACGCTTTATTATGATTAACAGCCTGAGCTAGCGAGAATCTGATCATAGGATTATCACTTGATATTGAAGAACCTAGTGAAATAACATAATCGCTTTTTTTGATATCTTTGAGCGTTGCATTATATAAAGATGTATTCGCAGAATTTGAAAAACTCTCCATAAACTCTTGATATTGTTTTGCTTCGTTATTTACAAGATTAAATCCAAGTTTTTTCTTTAACTCATTTAGAAGATAAGCTTCTTCATTTGTTATAGCAGATGTAAAAATAACATTTTTAGCATTTCTTAGATTAGTAACTGCATCTTCAAATGAGTCAACATCTTTATTTAACACTTTGTTTTCATAGTCATAACCAAATCTACCAGCACCACACAGTGATGAGAATTCAGATTCATTCGTAACTCTTGTTATTGTGCCTTCTTTAGACTCGAAGTTTAGTGAACATGCACTTGAACAGTGGCTACATGAAGATGGAACTTGTTTTAATTCCCATGCATTAGATGAGTATTTAAAATCAGTAGAAGCCATAGCTCCAACAGGACAAACAGACACACACTCACCACACTCGATACAGTTTGCTCTATTTATCTCTATTTGAGATTTATATCCACCAGGTTTTACATAAAGTGCTTCACTACCTACAACTTCATTACAAACAGCTGTACACTTCTCACATAAAATACAAAGAGACGGATCATATGTATGAACACCCCATTTTTTCTTTTTGCGAGCTTGATCACGAACAGCAAATGTCTGCTCACTTACACCGAAATCAAGTGTTTTGTTTTGTAGGTCACACTCACCCGACTTATCACATACACCACATTGAAGAGGATGATTTACATTATACATCTTCATAATATTTTGACGCTCTTTATAAAGTGCATCAGAATCAGTTTTTACTTCAATTCCCTCTACAGGAGGAGTATTACATGAAAGTACAAAACCGTCTTGACCCGCAACCTCTACACAGCACATACGACAAGATGCATTTGCAGTAGTTTTAGGTAAATAACACATAGTAGGGATATAAACATTTTCACGTCTAGCTACGTCTAAAATGCTTTCACCCTTGTTAGCGCTATATTCTTGTCCATCAATTTTAAACTTAATCATAACGCCTCCTTACCTAGCTACCATAGCAATATAATAACAACGCATACAACGTTCAGCTTCACTGATCGCCTGATCTTGAGTGAAACCGAAGTTTACTTCTTCGTTGTTGTATTTTCTTATATTTACATCTAAAACTTCAGATTTTTGACGAGGTACGCCGGCTAACCAACCGGTAACTTTCTCATTCTTATCATAAACCTTCATTTTTCTTAAGTGATCTTCCATTATCTCATCATCAGACAATGTGATCTCACCACCGTTTTGGATATATCTGCTAATTACAGATGCCGCGCGTTTAGCTTGTCCTACTGCATTTACAATAGTCATCGGACCATACTCACAATCACCTGCTGTAAAGATACCTTTACGGCTTGTCATGTAGTCTTTTCCATTTGTTTTTAATGTAGCCCAAGATGTCATCTCCAGATCCCACTCTTGTGGTAAATGCGAGAACTCAGCTGATTGTGAAACCGCAGGGATCAGGTAATCAACTTCTATTGTCTCAGTAGCACCTTCAATTTTTACAAGTTGTGGGCGACCACCATCAGGATCCGGTACTAACTCAAACTTATCTACATCAAGTGATTTTAAAACATCGTTTTCATCGTTCATTCTAGCTACTGCCGAGTGAAAGATAAACTCTACACCCTCTTCAACTGCCTCATGATATTCCTCATAGGTAGTATTGCGGATAATCGTTTTCTCATCACGACGATAAAGCATGATAACACGCTTAGCACCAGCACGAATAGAACAACGTACAACGTCCATAGATGTAAATCCACCACCGACACATGCAACTACTTTACCAGTTAGATCAACATGGTCACTTGGAAGCATCTGCTGCTCTTGAACTTCTTTTGGAGTTGTAATATCAAACTTTTCATACAGATTTATCCAATCTAGAAAATCGATAGCACCCCAATAACCTTTTATCTCCGGACGCTCATTATCACAACGAACTTTTTTAGAGAGTCTTGTTCCAGAAGCTATCATTGTCGCATCATAATCCGTCTCGAACTGACGCATCTCATCAGCTGTAACTTTGTGGTTTAATATAAAGTTAACACCAAGGTCTTTAACAGCCTCTATGTCCTCTTTATATTTAGCCCATGGCATACGATATTCAGGTACACCGACTGTAACTTCACCACCAAGAACAGGAAGTTCTTCGTAAACATCGACTTCAACACCATCAAGTGCTAAGTAATAAGCTGTAGTAAGTCCAGCAGGACCTGCACCGATTACCGCTACTTTTTTACCTATAGGGGCTTTTTTCTTACCCTTACCAGGATGATAAAAGCCTAAAGAGTGATCAGTCTCATAATCAGCACCAAGACGTTTTAACTCCATAATAGATATAGGAGAATCAAGATTTGTTCTTCTACATTCATCTTCACATGGGTGTGGACATACACGTCCACATGTATGCGCTAACGGCATTGTCGCTCTTGTAGCACGAAGTGAATCATCAAGCTTTAAATCACGAACACCCTCAATATATGCTGGAATGTCGACATGTGCCGGACATGCATCCATACAAGGTGCTGTGATTTTTGCTATATAATCTACATCAGTATTATAATGTTTTGATGGCTTTTGGCTCTTGATACACTCTAAAAAAATATCTTCAAAGTGTGTCATAAGATCAAGTAATGGGTTTGGTACAGTTTTACCAATCTCACACTTTGATGTTAACTGCATAGAGTTACAGACCTCTTTTAAGTGGTCCATATCAGCTACACTACCCTCACCACGAGCAATTTTATCTAATAGATCATATAAAATACGTCCACCCCAACGTCCGGGTGCACATCTTCCACATGCTTCAGAATACTCTTGATACTGGTGAGCATACTCAGTTGCTAATTTTACAACATCAACATCTTTATCAAATAGAGCTACACCATCCCAACCTATAAACGCTTTAGATGAAGAGTGCTCATTATATTGTTCTGGTAGGTCATAAGCAGATTCTTGCCAATCAGCTTCATCTTTACCAATATTATTGATCTGCTCTTCGCGCCACGTTGAGAAATATACTTTACTCAAAACTAACCCTTAACCTTTTTTTGCAACGATAGTCCAGTCAACTTCGTTGAATTTTAGAGAATTAAGTAGTTCATAACCACACTCTTTTACTAAGTCTGCCGAATTTTGAACAGGTGTAAAATCACCTATCTCAAATAAAAATATAGCAACTTCACCTTTTTTATGCTCGTCTAAGATCTCTTTCATACGAGGTTCATAATTATCTTTTAAATGTCTAAGGTCATATCTTTTCATTATCTATCTACCTCACCAAATACAATATTTGTTGTACCGATAATCGATACAACATCCGGAATATAGTGACCAGGTAATAGGTCAGTTAATATCCCTGTATGCCAGAATGACGGCGCACGAAGTTTAAGTCTGTATGGATAAGCTCCACCTTGAGAATTGATAAAGAAACCAAGCTCACCTTTTGGAGATTCTGTAGGAACATATACTTCACCAACCGGTGGACGCATACCTTGTGTTACAAGTACAAAGTGTTGCATTAAAGAGTAGTTCTGAGTCATGATCTCTAACTTTGGAGCCGATACGTATTTAGGCGAATGCGCCATAAGCTCAGTTTGATTATTTTTAACTGTCTCTTCATACATGTCGATCGTTTGGTATAGTATCCTTGCAGTTTGTCTCATCTCTTCCATGTAGATACGGTAACGTGCAAAGTTGTCACCTTTATCAGAGTATGGTACTTCAAACTCCACTTCGTCATAAAGCTCATATGGTTCTTCCTTACGGATATCCCATGCTACGCCTGAAGCTCTTAGCATTGGACCTGTACAACCCCAAGATAGTGCCATCTCAGTAGAAATAGTACCAACTTCTTCCATTCTCATTAACCAGATACGGTTAGAATCTAATAGGTCTTCATAATCTTTAATATTTTGAGGTAATTTATCTAAGAACGCCTTTAACTGAGCTATAAAAGTATCTTGAATATCTAGTGGAACTCCACCGATACGGATAGCTGCATGTGTTAAACGTGCACCACAATAACCCTCTATAATATCCATTAGATATTCACGTTCACGGAATGCGAACAGGAATATTGTCATAGCTCCGATATCTAGTGCAGTTGTCGCTAACCAGAAAAGGTGAGACATTAAACGGTTGATCTCTAAAAGCATCATACGGATAACTTTTGCACGACGAGGAACTTCAAGCCCTACAAGCTTCTCAACAGCTAATGCAAAACCATAGTTGTTTGCAGATGAAGCAATATAATCCATACGGTCAGTTGTCGGCATGAATTCATTGTAGATCATGTTCTCAGCCATCTTCTCCATACCACGGTGAAGGTAACCAACATCAGGATGTGCTTTTACGATCTGCTCTTGTTGAAGGTGAAGCATTAAACGTAACTGTCCGTGAGCAGAAGGGTGCTGAGGACCGAAGTTTAATATAAGTTCATTATCTTCTCTATCAAAAGTAATATTTTCAAAAAACGGCGTTAATCTATTCGTTACTTGTGCCATATTTTACCACCTATCTTTGCGGATCATCAATAATTTTTGATGTCTCTTTATTGAATTTTTTAACTAAGAATACGCCACCTTCTTCTTGGTAAGACTGTTCTCTATCTTTGTTTTCTTCTTTATCTGGATCCATACCACGTGGAACTTCATGACCTAGACGAGCGAAACGCTCTGAATCGTATCTGTCGATTCTTGCAGTATCACGAAGCTCTGGTCCGATAACATCACGTGCTTCTTTTCCATAGATCTTGTCAACTTCATACCATGAAGCGAACTCATCACCCTCTAATGGGTAAGTTTTAAGAAGTGGGTGACCTTGCCAGTCGTAAGGCATAAGGATACGTTTCATAAATGGATGTCCGTTTGCTTCTATACCGAACATGTCAAACATCTCACGTTCAGACCAATCTGCTGAGCGGAAAAGGCTTGACACAGAATCAACAGCCTGCCCCTCTTTGATCGAGAATTTTATACGGATACGTTTACGTTTTTTCATACTTAACATTTGGTAGAAGATCTCAAACTCACCACGTTGTTCTAAAAAGTCTATAGCACTCATCTCTGATAGCTGAGTATATTCTAACTCATCTCTCATAAGCTCTAATACGCCGTAGATGTCAGATGGATTGATCCACACCGTCATTTGTTCAACTTGTATAAATGCTTCTGAAACTTCAAACTTAGCTTTGATCGCTGCAAGATCGCTTGCAAATACTTCATCACTCTCTACATCAAACTTAGCTACTTGTGGAGCCTTCCAGTATCTGTCTGTGTAATAAGGTTTTTTTTGTACATTTCCTTTTGGTGTATATGCTCTCATTACATCAACCTTTTAGCTTTTTGTGCGCGACCGGCTTTGTTAGCACGGATCTTCTTTTGAAGTAACATAACACCGTACTGAAGAGTCTCAGGACGTGGTGCACAACCAGGTAAGTATAGATCAAAAGGTACGATTCTATCTACACCTTGAACTGTTGCATATGTATTGAACATACCACCGGTATTAGCACATGAACCCATAGAGATAACCCATCTTGGCTCAGTCATTTGATCATAAAGTCTTTTAATGAATTCAGCGTGTTTCTTAGTAAGAGTACCTGCAACGATCATTACATCAGATTGACGAGGTGAAGCTCTAAATATAGTACCAAAACGGTCAAAATCATATCTAGATGCACCTGTAGCCATCATCTCGATACCACAACATGCAAGTCCGTATGTCATTGGCCATAATGAGTTAGAACGTCCCCAGTTAACAACTTTATCTATACTAGTAAGTGCTACGGGTAAACCACCATCTTGTGTATAATTTATTTTATGTTGTGCCATTCAAGCGCTCCTTTTTTCCATGCATAAACAAAACCAATTGCTAATAATCCAATAAACATTAACATCTCAGCTAACCCAAACCAACCTAAAGCTTTATAGTCAACTGCCCAAGGAAACATGAAGATGATCTCCACATCAAAAAGTAAAAACAGTAATGCAAATAAGTAAAATTGTGGTGAAACTCTATTTGGTTGTTTTGTAACTTCTGGTCCACACTCATAAACTGAAAGTTTAATTTTTTCAGAGTCTTTTGCCGCTAAAGCACGACTTGCAAGTCTTGCAATTATCGTAGTCCCTATAAATGCACCAAATGTTAATACAAATAGTACAAATATACCAAAATACGGATTTGCAGTAGTAATATGCTCCATCTAAGCTATCCTTCTAATTGTCTTTTGATTTCCTATTTTTTTGAGCTTAAAATTTTAAAAGTTCAACCATAGAAAAAACAGTTAATGCACTATATCAAAAAGAGTATTAAATGAAGTTGTGAAAATATATAAGAATTGATTCATGTCACAATTTGCAACATTGGGAAAATAGATATAAAGATATATGAGTAGAAAAGTAATAGTTTCTTATCATAAATATAACTATTATGGAATTTTTGTAACTATTCTAAAAATCCCATAACTTTTTCATTGTTAAAATCTCCAGACCTTTCTCTGTGTATTTCATCAATAAAATCTTTCATTGTAAAGAGTGGTTCTTCTTTGACCGCTACCTTATAAGCAGTGTTTTTTACTATAAGGTTTATTTGTCCGCCTGAGAGTTGAAAATGAGCTAGATCTTTAACAGAAAAATCTTTCTCATACGGAGCTTTTTGTGGAAGCATCTTTTCCCATAACTGTATTCTTTGAGCCTCATCAGGTTTTTTAAACTCTATCTTATAGTTAAAACGTCTAGAGAATGCTTTGTCGATATTTTCAAGTAGGTTTGTAGTAGCTATAAGCATTCCGCGAAAATTCTCTATCTGTTCTAAAAAGATGTTTTGCATCTGATTGTGCATCTGATCAGCTCCTGTAATCGTCCCGCTTGAGCGTGAACCTAAGAACTGGTCTGCTTCGTTTAAAAGCAAGATAGGGTCTGTTTTTGTTTTCTCTGTCAGCTCATAGAATGTGTCAAATATTTTACGTACATTCTTTTCACTCTCACCAACATACATAGAAAGTATCTTTGAACAGTCAAATGCCAGAACTTGACGCTTTAAAGATTTTGCAAGTGAATATGCAGTCATGGTCTTACCAGTTCCTGCTGCACCGTAAAAAATAATACGCGCATCAATACCGCGCTTTTTATCTTTAATGCCCCACTCAACAAGTCTTGCTACAACTTCTTTGTCCACTTGACGCATTAGGTTATCAAGAGTAGCCCTTGTATCTTTACTAAGTACCACATCATCTAAATTAGTAGTAGGCTCTACCAGCTCAAAAATGTCTTGCTCTTCTATAAGTGCGCCAAGTTTTAGACGAGTAACTTTTTTACTTTTGTTTGGATGGATTATACTTTGAAGAACATCATCAGCTATATAAAAAGCACGACTGATCCCCCCAAAAGGATTTAGCATCTCTTCATAATCAATAATGCCCTCACTAATTAGATGTGAACCCTCTTCTAAAAGTGAACGGTTTTTTATACGGTCATATTCGTCTATAGATATCAGGTCTATCAGAGTATTCATCTCACGAAGTGATGCATCAGTTGCAGAGTACTCTTCACGCAAAAGTGCTATGAAAATAACCTGTTCTAACCCTTCCATCTTTTTTTGTTTAAAGAACTTATCTAGAACCAGTTTCTCTTCTGTTTGCTCTACTCTTTGTTCTATCCTTGCTTCAAGCAGTTTTAGTTTTTTTTGAATACGCTCAATACCTAAAGAGTGTTCATGAACATTTTGACGGATAGAGCTTACTTTTTGATAAAGCTCTATTCTAAAGAATTGGTCTTGCAAGTACTCCAAATGGTCTATATATGGTTTAGCTTCAGGCAAGTCCATCTCTGCTGTAACATCTTGGACCAGTCTTAAAAATGAAGAGGCTAAACCGACTGCTGTGTTTAGAAGTTCAAGCGGAGTTACCTCAGCGATCTTTATAGGTGTGAAACTCTGCTGATTTAACCAGCCAAGTTCAAGCAAGTTTTTTACCTCTTTTAGATGCTCTAAGTATTTGTACTCTTCACTCCCAAATAGGTTTTGTAGTACATCAAACACTAGGATATCATCATTACCCTCTACATACTTTGAAGCCAAATACTGAAGTATCTTTGCTTCATTTTCATTACATTTTAACTGTGCAAAAATTTGCGATTTTGCTATTTTTTTTTCGTTTAAAAAATCAACTAATGTATTCAAAAATATCCTTATCTAACTTATTGAACAAAAGAGTAAAGAAGTTCTATCTCTTCTTTCCAAATGTCACTATCTATAGTCTCTAAAACAAGAGGGATATCATCCATTCTCTCATCATTCATAATGAACTTAAAAGCATCATAACCTATTTCACCTTGACCTATTGAGTGGTGTCTGTCTTTTTTACTTCCAAGTGGCGGCTTAGAGTCATTTATATGCATCCCCATAAGTTTGTCGCGACCGACTATTTTATCAAAATCGCCCCAAGTCTTGTCATAAGCTTCACGGGTGCGTATATCATAGCCTGATACGAACAGATGACATGTGTCTATACATACACCAACACGTGACTTATCTTCAACTTTATCTATAATGTAAGCAAGATGCTCAAATGTATAACCAAGATTAGTACCTTGACCTGCCGTGTTTTCTATTACGGCTTTTACATTGTTTGTCTTATCAAGCGCTATGTTTATAGACTCGGCAATCACGTCTAAACATCTCTGTTCTACATCACGCAAGTACACCTCATCCTTTTTCTCTTTAGCCGAGAGTTTTACTAGATGGCTTCCAGGGTGAAAGTTCAGACGATCTAGTCCTAAAATCTCGCAACGCTCTATCTCATCAATAAAAGCATCTCTGCTTTTTTGCAGTTTTTCCTCTTCTGGATGACCCAGATTTATAAGATAACTGTCATGTGGGAGTATATGTTTTGGTTTTATACCAGATTTTTCAAGTACATCAAACCATATATCAAGTGTTTTTGCGTCAAAAGGTTTTGCATCCCAGCGTTTTTGGTTTTTTGTAAAAAGTGCAAACGCTTTTGCACCTATATCTACAGCATTGTTTACAGCATTAAACACTCCACCGCTTGCACTCGTATGTGCCCCTACAAATTTATTATTTGACATTCTTTCCCTTCGTTACATATCTTTAAATTTAAATATTATTTTATTTTTACTATCTTTAAAAAAAGTAGTTTTAGTATCAACTTTGTACTTTATATCTACATTTTCATTTTTAATCACTTGAGAAAATCCATTAACTGATCTTTCTAAGTTTTTTTCATCATATATAGGTCTTGATAATAATATGTTTTGCATCAATGAACTTGGATACGCTACATGTAGATATTCTTCGTTAAATCCACTTTTACTCATACAGCCTTCATCCACACATATAAGATGATTAATAGTCATCTTTTTTATACTTTTGCCAGCCATAAAAAGCTCTAACTCTATAGCTTTATCCGAGTTGCGTATGTAACCTACATCTGCAAACTTTATCTTTGGCGATTTTATAATGATTATTTTACTTTGCGTATGTTTGTACTCTTTTATACTACATGCCGAGAAAAATATAAATAGTGTTAGCAAAAAATATTTCATAAACAGAAGTTTATCATAAATAACTAATCTACTTTTATGCTAATTTAATTTACAAAATATTCTTTATAAAATTTTTCAAACTCTTTAGCTGGTAATGGCTTTGAACAGTAATACCCTTGATAACAATCACAACCAATGCTTTTTAAATACTCAAGCTGTTCTTGTTGTTCTATACCCTCTGCAATTATATTCATACTTAAAGTTTGTCCTATTTTAACAATAGTATCAACAAATATAGCACCCTCTTTTGTATTGAAATCATCCATAAATATTTTATCGATCTTCAAATTATCTATAGGAAACTTTTTCAAATATGAAAGCGATGAGTACCCGGTACCAAAATCATCAAGTGATATAGTGAGCCCTTTTTCACGTATCATATTTAATGTGTATAGATTATTATCACTTTCTTCTAAGAACAGATACTCTGTGACCTCTATATCAATTTTTGAGGGATCAACCATTGTCTCATCTAGCACTTTATTTAATTTGTATTCAAAACTTCTTTGTAATAGTTGTTTTGTAGCGACATTGATAGAGACAATAATATCCATACCATTTTTAGACCACTCAACCTGTTGCTTAATAGCTTCTTCTAAAACCCAATTTCCAAGTTCTACTATAAATCCATTCTCTTCTGCTAGTGGAATAAAAAGATTTGGAGACACTATACCTTTTTCGGGGCTAACCCATCTTATCAATGCTTCTACACCTAAGATCTTTCCACTTTTCACATCAGTCTTTGGTTGATAATAGAGTTCATACTCATTATCTTCAAGCGCTTTACGCATCATCTTATCAAGAGCTATAGTATCTTTTACTTTTTGATTAAGCTCTTCTGTGAAATAGTGATATTGTGCACGACCATTTTTCTTTGCTTCATACATCGCCATGCTAGAGTGCTGCATTAAAGAGTCACTATCTTTAGCATCTTTTGGATATATAGCGATCCCAACACTACTAGATATGTGAACAGGATGCGTTTGTATAACCCACTGAGTGGTTAAAAAGTCTTGAATCTTTGCAACCATATTGGTAAGTTCTCGTAAGCTCTTATATTCATGTAATATAACAACGAACTCATCACCGCCTACACGCGCTACAAAATCATTTTCAGGTATAGCCTCTTTTATTATATGAGATATTGACTTTAAAAGTTCATCACCTATTGTATGACCCAGCTCATCATTTACATCTTTAAAATGATCTATATCTAAAAATAAAAATGCAAACTCTTTTTTGTTATTTTTTGAATCTGCAATAAGTCTCTTAAGGTACTCATCTAAAGAGTGACGATTTGCTAGACCGCTTAAAGAGTCGGTCCTTGCCATTTTATAAAGCTCTTTTTGCTCTTTATTTAGTCTTAAAAATGTTTGAACCATAGATGCACGTATAGCTTCAAGTTCCTTTAGGTAAAAAGACTTTGGAACTTCACTCTGATAATATGCATATTGACGCAGTTTTTCCAAAGGCTTCGCAATCATATATTTTATTATTAACCACGATAAGACCAAAAGAGCAATAGGTATTACTCCAAAGTATAATGCAAACAATATTTTACTCTCAAAAAAATGCATCTTTATCTCATTACGGTCAAATAAAAATATCAACCTATAACTATGCTGAACATCATTTTCATAATACCTTATAGTCCCCTCTATACCTTTTTTTGAGAGTAATTTTGTATATGCCGATAAACTTTTATTGTTAGCTAACTCTGTTTTATATGGAACTCTCTTATAAGCCGGATCTGTTGTAAGTAAAACATCCATCCCCTCAGCTACTATACTCGCCGTTATATAGTCATTGTTTGAAGTGTGTCTTTCTAAGATCGCTCGGGAGCCTTTTATAGTTAAATCACGCGCCATATTTTTTGAGATCATATAACTAAGCTCTGACATCTCATTTTTTAAACTTTTCAGAATAACTTTAGATGTCTGCTCTTTTTGTTTTAAATAATAATTAGCAAAAATAAAGTACAAAACCACCAATATCGCAATAAGTAATATTTGAGTAAATCTTTGAATTGTTAATAGCATATTACAACAAGCCACCTGTTGGGTAATGTGTTGTTTTCATCTGCTTTTTTAACCTTTTTGAGATCTTTTCATTTATCCATGTAATATTGTTAAGCTCTTGTTTAAAGTCATCAAAACTCAATTCTAGCATATATGGCTTTACCGTCTTATAGAACTCTTTTGGATCTGTTTTTAGTATATCTAGCGCCTTATCAACTAGCTCTTTTAACTCTACGAACTGTTTTTTATGTTCACGCAGTGTCTCTTCTTTTGTATATAAAGCATCGATAACTAAAAGCTCCAGATCACTTTTTGTTGAAGCTATATTTTTAAATCCATGTTTATTGAGTTCTATATTATAAGGGATATATGTAACAATTATAGTCGGTTTTGTAATCTTCTCGCTTTTTAAAGTAGATATATATCCCTGGTCACGGTTTATATAGTTTATTTTTTTATCATCTAAGCTATACTTGTCTATAAAATCTTTTAACAAGGTGCTATTTATAGAATCCATCTCCAAATAAGCATCTATTGGTTGCTTGGTACTTTGCAGTGTTTTTATCGAGACATTACTCATAATGATATCGCCGCCGTTCGAGCTATCAAACAAAATAACTGGCATAAGTGAAGAATTTTTTTTAGATAATACACCGTATTCATATTGTGTGCCTACATATGCGTCAGAATTTCCGGCATCGTAAAGATACATGTTTTCACTAAGTGATGTTACATGTACAAGTTTAATATTTAACGGTTTTAACCACCCTTTTTGTTTTGCATAATATAAAGGGGAATATCCGATCCATGTAGATGCTGAAATTTTTAATTTTTTCTCTTTTAACGGTGAGCAAGATGTTAATAAAACAATAGCTACTAAAAATAATATTATTTTTCTATACAAAGTAAAGCCCTTTTTAATATTCACTATTCTAACACATTAGTAAACAAAAGTAAACATATAGAATTTTTTTGACAATATGACATATTTTTAAAGTTTATAATTTTTTTTTACTAATATTAGAATATGAAAATTCACATAGATATAGATTGCTTTTTTGTAAGTGCCGCCCGCATACAAGATCCAAGCCTAGAGCATAAAGCTGTAGCCATAGGTGGCAGAAGCGATACTAAGATATTTAATACAGAAGCTAAGAACCAAACAGTTAATCTGCAAAACTCCGGAAGTTTCGTACCCACTTTTTTTAAAGCCTATGAAACAAAAGATGACGACTTGAATGCTTTTAGAGATCCTGATGGAAAAGTTCGAGGAATACTCACTACTTCAAGTTACGAAGCACGAGCATACGGTGTAAAAACTGCTATGAGAATTGAAGATGCTCTAAGGCTTTGTCCGCATCTAATTATAAAAGCACCCAACATGTCACTCTATCAAAAGATATCACATGAGCTACATGAGTTCTTGCAAACTCGTATACCACTTATAGAACAAGCAAGTATTGATGAGTTTTATGGAGATCTGAACGGTTGGATAGATGACTGTGATGTAGAAGAGTTCATAGACTCTTTGCGACATGAGATAAAAAAAGAATTAAATCTGCCAGTATCCATCGGTGCTGCTTCAACACGCTACATAGCTAAAACAGCAACTACCTATGCCAAACCGTTTGGGTGTAAACTCATAAATGAACATAACTTCGATGAGATAATAAATCCAATAAAAGTTCGGGAATTTGCCGGAATCGGTAAGAGTATGGGACAACGTTTATTAGATGCTCAAATACATACACTAGGTGAACTCAGACAAAGGCGTGGTACTTTGGAGAGTTGGGGTCCTTATGCAAAAGAGCTTTACAAACGAGTAGAGGGTTTGAGTGATGCACCCATACAAACAAAACATGAGAGAAAAAGTATAGGGATATCTCGTACTATTGAACCTATATATGATAGAGTCGAACTTAGACGCCGTATTCATGTACTTGCACGTCATCTGAATTTTGCTATCCAAAAACTTGATGTTATCCCTACCGTGTATCACCTTGGCATAAAATACGAGATGAATCAGAACTCTCACAAAAACATCTCTTTATGTGAACGATTTACAGAGAAAAAATTTGACTCGCTTTGTATATCCCTGTTCAATGAAGCGGACATCCACAAACGCTTGCGCATCATAAGACTAAGCATTAACTGTTCAAGCTTTACACATCACAGTAGAAAAGAGTTATCATTACTCAACTTTGCAGATGAGGAAAAAATGGTTAATCTTACAAAACAAAATCAAAAACTAAGAGAAAAATATGGTCTTGATATGTTAAAATGGGGCAGCGAAATGTGCCCTTGAATTAAGGGATACTACTTATGGAGAAAGACAGCTAAATGCTACTAGAACAATTTAGAAACTTTTATTTTAAGAACTATCCAGATGATATGGAACAACTAATCGAATATTTTGCGATATTTGGCGGACTTGATATAGAACTTGACTCATCAATGCATATCACTGAACTTATACGTTTACATATATTTGACAACTTTGATGAGTTGTCTAGAAAAGTTGAACGTCTGACACACAGTGATCCTGTTAATATCAGACTTTTAAATGCACTTGCTGTAGGTGACAGACGAATATTTTCTGCCTTTAAACGTGCAGGACTAAACAACGGTAACGGTGGAGCCGCACTTAAATATCTTCAAGAGCGCGGTGTTGTAGAGGTCGAGTACTCTCGCGAGACTCATCCTAAAGAGTTGCAGGAGACCAAGGTAAAAAGAGAGTTAGCCCGTCATCGTATCTCTGACAAGGTTTTATTTACACAGCCATATCTTCGTTTTTGGTTTTATTTTATAGCTCCGCATAAAAAAGAGATACAGTTAGGTGATTACAACAACTTTTTTGAAAAATTTAGTGAAAAACAAAACCAATATACATCTTTAGTCTTTGAAGAACTCTCAGAACTTTTACTAAACTACAATCTTAGAGACGCTCAGATCCTAAGTTCTGGTAGTTACTGGGATATGAACATGGAGATAGATATACTTACCCTTACAGATGATGGCAGCATATATGTAGCTGAATGTAAGTGGACAAACCATAAAGTCAACAAAAAAGAGTTGAACAAACTAGAAGATAAATGTGAAAAGCTTGGCATCTCACCGACACAGATCATTTTGTTTTCTAAACGCGGTTTTTCAAAAGAGCTTGAGTCTATGGCATCAAAAGAGATAGCCCTATATAAAGCAAAAGATTTTCAGGCTTTGTTAAAAAGCAGATAGTCTTTTAAGAGACTATCCTTAAGGCTTCGTATGCCTCTTGCAGAAGCTGAAACTTCTGAGTGTAATGATTTATCATATGTGGCTCTTCATGTATTATCTTATCGGGATGATAGACTTTTGCAAGTTTTTTATAACTTTTCTTTAGTGCATCCTGACTAGCACCTATTGGACATTCCAATATAGTATAAAACTTTTTATTTTCTTCATCTTCATAATCTTTACACAGATCACCAAAACTATAATTTGCGAAATCGCTATAAAGCTTGCTCATAAATTTATTGTCATAAACATATTGGATCTGATAATGCAAAATATGTCTTTTATTTAAAGCACGCTCGAGTCTTGCTTTTGCTTTATAGTCACTAACATCAACTACTAAAGACACATCAGTCCCACGCTCTACATACACTTCAAGTTGTGAACGCAGATATGTCAACACCCAAGAGTTAGGATAATCGAGCGATATCAAAACAGTGTTTTTATCATATGCGTATAGGTTGACTTTTAACGTCTCAGGTTCTTCTAGCTTATCTAACTCTATTCTTATGGGTTGAGTACCGTACTTTAACATCGAACGCAGAAAAAACTCATGTTCATAGTCATGGACTTCTGCGTGGTGGCGTGAGAGTTCGTGTATAAACTCTTCTCTTACCTCTTTTAGTATCTCATTTCTAAAAACCAAAACGGCTTTTGGTAAAAAGAGCATACCTCGCGAATGATGATTTAAAAATTCTTTCATCCACTTTGTATTGAGTGTGTCAAATCCAGTTGTGATAAGTATAAGATTATTGCGTAAAACTATATCCATATTCCTACCTTCTATAGATCATTTTCATAATTTCAAGCATCTTTTATTCCATTTTTGAAAAACAAAGTTAATCAAAATAATAAAAAAATTTAAACTTTAGCTAGTATTTTTTTTGTATAATTGCGAATATATTATAACGAGGACTTAGTATTGCTTGAAAATGTAAACGAAAAGTGTGCGGTTGTAGGTGTATTTGGTCATGAGGAAGCTTCTAAACTAGCTTACTTTTCACTTCACTCACTACAACATCGTGGTCAAGAAGCTGCTGGAATATCTTCAGCTGATGATAAAAAACTTCATACAATCAAAAAAAGAGGTTTGGTAACTCGTGTTTTTGATGAACAAAAATTAAAAACACTAAGCGGTTCTTCTGCAATTGGACACACTCGTTACTCTACTGCAGGTGATGATTCTATTTTAGATGCTCAACCTGTTTTTGCAAGATACGACCTTGGAGAGATGGCAATAGTTCACAACGGTAACCTTACAAATGCAAAAGAGGTACGTGATGAGCTAATACAAAAAGGCGCTATCTTTCAAACATTTATGGATACTGAGAACCTTATTCACTTGATCGCAAAAAGTGAAAAAGAGAAACTACTTGACCGTATCATAGATGCAGTTCAAAGAATAGAGGGTGCATTTTCACTAGTATTTTTAAGTCGTACAAAGATGTTTGCTATGCGTGATCGTCACGGCTTTCGTCCACTAAGTTTAGGACGTCTTCAAAACGGCGGATATATAGTAGCAAGTGAGACATGTGCGTTTGATCTAGTCGGTGCTGAGTTTATCCGTGATGTTGAACCGGGTGAACTTTTAGTATTTTCTGATGGTAAAGAGCCTAAAAGCATAAAAGTTTTCGAACCTACTCCAAAACACTGTATATTTGAGTATGTATATTTTGCTCGTCCAGATTCAAACGTATTTGGTCAGAGTGTTTACAAAGCAAGAAAAGAGATGGGTAAAGAGTTAGCTCGCGTTAAACCTGTTGAAGCTGACCTTGTCATCCCTGTTCCTGATGGTGGTGTGCCTGCTGCTATCGGTTATGCTCAAGAGAGTGGAATTCCATATGAGATGGGAATTATGCGTAACCATTACATAGGTCGTACGTTCATTGAACCGACTCAAGAGATGCGTGATCTGAAAGTTAAGATGAAACTATCACCAATGGTTGATATCATCAAAGGGAAACGCGTAATCGTAATAGACGATTCAATCGTTCGCGGGACTACATCTCTTAGAATCGTAAAAATGCTAAAAGAAGCAGGTGCAAGTGAAGTTCACATGCGTATATCTTCTCCTCCTACGACTGATCCTTGTTTCTACGGAGTTGACACACCTGATAAAGAAAACCTTATCGCTGCAAATATGAGTGAAGAAGCTATTTGTGAGTTTATTCAAGCAGATTCTTTAGCTTACATAGATGAAGCAGCCCTTCTTAGAAGTGTTGGTGCTAAAGAAGATGAGAGCAAATACTGTACAGCTTGTTTTACGGGCAAGTATATTGTTTAGAGTAAACAGAAAAGTTTAATGCCTCAGCAAATATATACTTACGGCAACTACTTAAAAAATAAGTTCGCCTGCAAAGTCTACAAAGTCGGTATCAATATTTCAGGATTTACATGTCCAAACATTGATGGGACAGTTGCAAAAGGTGGATGTACCTTTTGTGAAAACGATTCATTCTCAGCCTCTACCGGTGAGACTAAAGAGTTAAAAGGTTTTCATCTAAACCTAGACTCTAAAGAAAATCCATATTTAGAAAAACAATTAGCACAGTTAGAAGCTCAGTTTGAAGCTATAAGTAAAAGACAGGCTGACGAATACGGTGCCCAAAAGTTTTTAGTATATTTCCAATCTTTTACAAATACATATGCTCCATTTCCTACTTTAAAAGCTCTATATGACAAAGCATTAAGTTTTGAAAATGTAGTGGGTCTTAGCATAGGTACACGTTCTGATTCTATAACCGATGAGACACTAGAGTATTTGAGCGAACTTAACAAGACTAAAGAGATCTGGATAGAGTTTGGGATACAATCGATATACGATGAAACACTAGATAGGATCAATCGCGGACACAGCAGTGCAAACGTGAAAGAGTGGATACTAAAGTCTAAAAAAGCTGGACTAAACGTATGTGGACACTTGATATTCGGTCTGCCGGGTGAAGATAAAAAGATGATGCTTGAGACGGCAAAAGAGGCGTATGAGTGGGGGATCGATTCGGTTAAATACCATCCTTTGTATGTTGTCAAAAAAACAGCATTGGCTAATGAGTACGCGCGCGGAGAGTTTACACCAATCAGCGAGGTTGATTATTTAGATGTACTTGTTCAGGCTCTTGTTATGAAGCCGCCACATGTAAGCGTTCAAAGGATAACTGCAGGGATAGATGATGATTCACTATTAGCACCTGATTGGTGCCGTAATAAAAACCAGCAGATAAAAAATATAAACAAAGCTCTAAAGATGATAGGACTAAAATATTAACTAAGGTTGCTTGATGGCTAAAATATTGCTCTTAGAAGATGATAAGATCCTTGCTGAAACTCTACAAGAGTTGTTAGAGAGTGAAAGCCATGATGTCTCTTTAGTAGCTAACTCCCAAAATGCCTTGGACCTTAGCTATAAAAACAGTTTCGATATATTTTTATTTGACGTAAATCTTACGGATTTTAGCGGTTTTGAACTACTAAAGATGTTAAGAGAAAACGGCTGTGATACTCCGACAATATTTTTAACTTCACTTGATGACATCACATCTCTCTCAAAAGGCTTTGAGGTCGGTGCTGATGATTATATTAAAAAGCCTTTTGATTTTGATGAACTGCTTATTAGGATTCAAGCTCAACTTCGCAAAGTATATAAAAGCTATGAAGATATAATAAACTACAAAAACTTAAGCTATAAGATATCCACAAATGAGCTTTTAAAAGCGGATGAACTAATCTCTCTGACACCTCAGGAAAAAAAGCTGTGCAGAATGCTTTTTCAAAACATAGATAAGACACTTTTAAAAGAGGATATATTGTATGAGCTGGATATTGATGGCGAATCTAGTGAGGGTGCGCTTAGAGTTTACATATCAAAACTTAGAAAAGCAGGGCTTGAGATTCAGACACAAAAAGGGATAGGATACAGACTTGTTCAAGCATGAAAAAAAAGCATTTATAAAGTTTTTTAGTATCTACTTTGGCAGTGTTGCTGTGCTTATTTTATTGTCAGGGCATTTTTACTATACAGAGCAAAAACAAGAGTTCTTAAAAGATGAAAACTTTGAGATGTTAGACTATGCAAGGATGTATAAAACAAAGACTCCAAAACAAAATACAGATATAACACATGTAATAAAAAAGATGGATATTCCTAATTTTAATATTAGTAACTTCACAATAAAAGAAGATCACTTTATAAAGTACATTCCACACAACTGGCTAGATAAATACATGATCATACAAAAGCCTAAGAAAATGTTTAACAAAAAAATATATAACCTGCAGAGAAAGATAATACTCTCTCAAGTTCTACTGCTTTTTATCTTTGCAAGTATTAGTTACTTCTTATCAAAAATGGCACTGAGACCAATCCGTGAGGCAGTAGTTAAACTGGATAACTTCTCAAAAGATCTGATACATGACATAAATACCCCCATTACATCCATACTGCTAAATATGAAGCTTTTAAAAAAGGATGAAAATTTTGCCTCAAACAAATACCTAAACAGAATTTCAAAAAATATAAAAGATATACACTCACTAAACTCAAACTTAACAATACTTTTAAAAGAGAACTCGCTTGATATTCAAAATATAGATATATTTGAGATCATAAATGAAAGTGTAGATACCTACAAAAAACAATACCCAAATATAAATATTGAAGTATCTTCAGATGAATACTTTGCAAATATAAACAAAGATGCTTTTAAACAGATAATCTCAAATCTTCTCTCAAATGCATCTAAATACTCCAAAGAAAAAGATGCCTACATAGAGGTGTTTATGAAAAACAATACACTACATGTAGCAGATAACGGTTTGGGGATTAAAAACCCCTCATATATATTTGAAAGAAACTACAAAGAACATGAATCGGGTCATGGAATAGGACTAGATATAGCTAAAAGACTGTGTGATGCTATGAATATAAAGATATCCGTAAGCTCTAAAGAGAATGAAGGTAGTGAGTTTAGCTTAAAGTTTTTGTAGAGAAAACTGATGATAACCATCTACATATTCGTACAATAAATTAAATTTATGTTTATCAATTATTTTTTTGACTATGTTCAGTCCTAAACCATAACCTTTTGAAGCGCGCGAACTCTCCTCTTGGGTAAAAGCTTCTAAATAGTAAGATATATCATGTAACAGCTCTTTGCCTTTGTTTTTTACTATAACTCTATCATTATACGCAATAATATATACAGGGTATTCGCTTGCATATTTTATTGCATTATCTATTAAGTTTTTCAGTGCCAAAGAGAGATAGTTCAGATCACCCTCAATTGAAAAGTTTTCTTTTATATCGATGTTGATTATCGATTCATCTTCTAAAATAAGTCTTGAGAGTGCTTCTAGTATGAGTGTCTCGACTTTAAATATATCTTTTTTAATGTCATCTACGGCATGAAGTTTTTCTATCTCCAAAAGCTCTGCACTTAAACGTTCAAGCTCCGAAAAAGACCTCTTTATAATTGTTTTTGATTCACCCTCTTCGAGTGCTTCACTGGCAAACATCCCTTTAGATATTGGAGTTTTGAGTTCATGACTTATGTCTCTTAAAAACTCCTCTCTGGAGCTTAAAAGATCTTGTATATTTTGTGCCATCGTATTGTATGTAGCTGTAGCATCTCCAATCTCATCATTACTCTTCACTTCAATAGGACTAAAATATTCACCACGAGCAAAATGTTTCATTTTAAATATAAGCTCTTTTAGAGGTGATAATATCTTTAATATAATAAAAAATATAGCGATTAAGACTATAATATCAAATACTACCAATATATTTAGCAGCCACTGCTCTTTAAAGCTTTTTTGCAGTTTATCATCTATTAGAAGTATGCTGTCATCCATGTAACGTATAAACAACAGATACTTATTATCACTTGTTTTTAGAAGCTGCAACTCTCCAAAAGAGTGGATCTGTTTTAAAATTATTTTTGTATCTTGATCTAGTGACATGTCTACTTTTCTTAAATCTAAAGTATTCACTTTGCTCTGTATCTGCTTAGGATTTGAAGTTGCCAAAAGTACAAATATCTCTTTTGCGTCTTGAAGATATTTTTGGGTTATAAGAGCTTCAACCCTGCTTGTATTTATCTTGTCCATCTGATAACCTATTATTATCATAAGAGATAGACTTATTAAAAAGAGGATTGTAATTTTTTTAAAAATAGACATCTTTTATCCTATGAACTTATAACCGATACCCCATATAGACTTGATGTAGTGCGGCTCTTTGGCATCATCGCCTATTTTATGACGGATATTACTTATATGGGTATCGATAGTCCTCGCTTTAGTATCGTACTCGAGTGAAGTCGCATTTATTATCTGCTCTCTGGAGACGTTTTTACCTCTGTTTTTAACTAAAAAAATAAATATCTCAAACTCGATCCTTGTCATATCCACGGGAAAATCATCTACACTCACACTATAGTTACTCTCATCTATGACAAAATCAGCAATTTTCAAACTACCGCTTTTGTTGTAGCGGTTAAGAACCGCTTCCATACGAAGAACCAATTCTCTAGGCTCATAAGGCTTAGCCAAATAATCATCCACCCCTATCTCATAACCGTATATTTTATTGCCTATATCTCCGCGTGCTGAAGATATGATTATAGGGATATCCAACTTCTCTTTAATAACCTTGGCTACATCAAATCCATCCATCTCGGGAAGCATCAGATCTAGTATGACGATATCAAAAGAATCTTTTTTGTTTAAGACAGCTTCAATAGCGTCTTTAGGGTTTGCATATGCTACGGTTTCAAAGTCGTAGTTGACTAAATAAGCACTAATAAGAGTCTGCATCTGAACATCATCCTCTATAAGTAATACTTTTTTACTCAACTTCCCACTCCTTCATGTATTTAACAAAACGTTTTTTTTGCTTTGGAGTAAGCAACTTATGGATCTTTTCAAAAAAATCTGCTTGTATTTCCGTAGATATAGTTTTTAATCTATTGCTTAGTCTTACAAACTCATCTCTGTCAAAACTATCTGAGAGGAAAAGCTTTGATATTTTCTTTCTGGCTTTTTCTTTCTTTTCATGGAACTCTTTATGTTTATGCTTGAATTTTTTTACAATATGTTTGATCTCTTTATATTGCTTATCGTTTAATTGTAGATAACTTACATCAAGTGGAAGATGGTATTTTTCATATTTGTGTTCATCATACTCATCATGATCTGCAAACATCGGTGAAAGAATAAGTAAAAACAATACCAATAATCTCATATCATCCCCTTATATCAGGCATTTTAATATTCTCATCTTCTAGTACACCCTTTTCAACATCTAGATGACAACTTTTACAGTTTGCTTTACTCTTTACCTGCTTACTCTCAAAGTATCTATTATCGATATTTTTATGTCTTTTTTTCCAAAAAGGCGTTTGTGTTATAGCTATAGTATCTTTATTTTGCAAAGATTTCAATATATTTACAGATGCTTCGCTTGTAGAGTTTTGTGCAGATTTTTTTACAAGATAAGCTAAAATACTCTGTGTATCCTCAGGCTCTAAAGATGCATCATCTCCAAAATGATCCTCCAAATCTTCCATCATGACTTCCCATGATTTTTTTGGAAGTAAAGAAGGGGGATAGAGTGTATGACAAGAGGCACACTCACTTACAAAAAGGGCATTTTCCTTTTTGTAATCTACCTGCTTGTTATAGCTTGCAGTTATAGGATTATCTTTTACACCCAAGGAATAAACGAGTATCACTATACTAAGTCCGATTCCTATAACAGATATAAGCACTTGATACCATGAAAGTCTAGCACTCTCACCCTCTATATTTTTATATCCGTTAATTATAGACTCTAGTGTCTGCTCTTTTGCATGTAGTAACCTGTCTAACAATACACCGCCTACATGTGCAGCTATAAGTAACCATAGGATGTTTGCTAAAAACTCATGCAACTCTTCAAAGAGCTCCATATCTTTAAAGAATGAACTATGAAGATATGCAAACACTCCTCTGTTTTCCTGTATGCCGTATGTTAAAAAGCCGCTTATTGCCAGTAAAAGCAGTACTACTAAAATAGCTACCATTGTATAACCAGCAGCAGGATTATGACCTACATATTTTTTTTTAGGGCTAAACAAAGACAACATGTACTCTTTTAAAGCTTTTATACTTAGATTAAACTCGCTGAACTTTGAATATTTTGGACCGATAACTCCCCATAATATTCTGTATAAAACAAGCATGGCTATTGCGCTTCCAAGTGCTACATGCAGAGTAAGTAAATAATCCCACTCGGCAGTTAAAAAAGCACTAATAACAAAGACAACCAGCAAAGAATGAAATATACGTGTCGGCATCGTCCATACGTAAGTTTTCATATCTTATCCTTTAATCGTCCCAACGACCATAGTTAGGGATCTTTATATATCTCTCACCATATATACCTTTATCAGCAGTCGTATGACATGCTATACAGTTTGATATAGACTTAACCTCTTTTTGCTCTATCAGACTCTTTCTTATCTTTCTATGTTTTTTAATAAAATATCTAGTGTCTGATACTGCGATAGGAGTTTCATTTGAGCCTATAGAGTTGTTTATTTTTCTACTTCTTTTGTAGTTTGTAAACTTCTCTGCAGAGTTATCTACTAGATATCTTAATATCTTTTGATTATCCTCAAGATCTAGTGATGCATCCGTGTCAAAATGACTCTCTAGGTTTTTCATCAACTTTACCCAAGAACGCTCAGGAAGCAGACCCGGCTGATAAGCAAAATGACAACTTGCACACTCGTTTATATATAGTTGATTATCAACAGGTGCTACACCTTTATTTCCTCTGAACTTGTAATCATCTGCAAATAAACTTGCACACAACACCAGTGATATTAATATCAATTTTTTCATCTTTTATCCTTTATTTTGTTGAGATGTATGCAAGTACATCACCTTTTTCTTTAGCACTGCCTTCACGATTGTAAACATCTTTGAAGTTTCTACGCAACCATTTTTTGACACTTTTTAAACTGCTCAAACGCTCTTTATTCGCATTTGGAGAAAGTGCATCTATAGTCTTACCGGTAAAAAAGTTTTCTCCTGCCTTTGTCAGGTTTACCCCATGGCAACTTTGACAAGAGATATCTTTTCCCTTTTTGCCTACATGTTTAGAAGAAAATATAAACTCCCCTCTTTTAGGATCAAAACCTTTAAAGTTCGGCTCTTTTTTTAAGACTTCTGCTTTTAACGATTCTATATAATTCTCAACCTCGCTACTTTGCGCGAAAGCCGATAATGATAAAAATATTATCAACATTAAACTCTTCATGTAACTCTCCTGATATTTTGATACTGATATGGTAATACTATCTTGTCAAGTTATAAAAATAATTACTTAATACTTTCTTGACACTTTTAGGTGTATAATAGTCATTGGAAAGTTTTAGTTGATTTGAATGAATCTTTGTTCTTTTATAATTAAGGAAATGTTATGAATACTATGGTAAAAAAAGTTATATACACTACACTGGCAGGTGCTATGTTTGGAATTATCCCACTAAGCCTTCAAGCAGAAGCTACACCTATGCGTGGCCCGGCATCTTTTTCATCGTTTGATACAAATAACGACGGCGTTATTACAAAAAAAGAGTTTAATTATACTCACCAAAAACGTATGCAAGAGCGCTCAGAAGCTGGTATGCCTATGAGAAATGCAGGCAATGCTCCTAAGTTTCGTTTTTTTGATGAAAACGGTGATGGAAAAATAACTAAAAAAGAGTTTGCCAACGCTCATAAAGAAAGAATGCAAAAAAGAATACAACAAAGAGATGACTACGGCATGGGAATGGGTAAGGGCATGAACAAAGGTCAGATGGGCAAATGTGGAGGCTCGGGCAAGGGTCCAAACCGTTAAACTAAAGGTATGGTTTTTAAGTCTTTTAAGGACTTAAAAACTGTATTTTATATTTGCAAAGAACCTGTCATTATTTTTATTCATATCTAAAAATGGCTTGTCACCGCCTATATATTCAACATAACCGATCTCTGTATTTAATGCATCTACAATATCGTACTCTAACCAAACTCTTCCAAATCCGCCCTTTTCCCAAGAGCTTCCGAACATACTTAAAAGTGCAGATATATCAAGTGTGTCATTTAAAAAGTTTTTAGTGTATCGCATTGCAGTCTGGAGTTCATCTTTTTCAACATAATCCATACCTATCTCCATTACAGACTCATGCTCATATATATGTCTATTAGCGACTTCTAAAGATATAGTTGTATCTTTAAAGCCCATATAATCAAATCCTATAAGTGCATCAAATCTGTTTTTGGCATCTGTTGTTGAGTTGTATCTGACACCGTCGAGATAAGCGGCCTCTGTTTTTAAAAGCCAAGAGCCGTATGCAATGTTTAAAGCACCACCAGCCATCTTCACATGTGAGACTACGCGTTTAGTATTTTCTATATGCCATTTCTGATCAAGCACCTCGGCTGCATAAAAAGAGAGATCCCAACCTGAAAAAACCCCGTTTGCGGCAAATGCGTACTGCATGTTGTCAACACTATTATCAGGCTGTTCCAACTCTAAGAACGGATCTGGTGCACCGGCAAATATTGCATCTACATTAAAATACTCACTCCTAGCTGGTGCTTCTATCATAATCCTGCTCTCTGCAATCGCCATAGCAGAGAGTTCCCAATCACCAAGATAATAATCAAGCTTCAACATTGTAGTAGGAAGTCTCAGATCCTCTATGTCAGTTAGACCAGGCAGACGGTTGTCTAAAGGGTTTATAACATCGGTTATGCGAATAGAATCACTCTTACCCCATATAACTATCTGACGACCAAGTTTTATATCGAGCTTATCTAATAGTGAACCCTGAATATATACATCATCAAGTCTTAGTTGTGCTTTGTAAGCATCTAATATATCATCACTGTAGTTCGCATTTGGATGCATGTCATATATAGCGTCATAAAAAGTATCACCGCTTATTCGGACTTTGAAACCAGCTGGTAGTTTTGCATCTAACTGCAGATATAGTGAAGTTTGAGCCTGATTGAAGCCTTTATAATCTATATCATCTACTACATGGCTTTTTATGCCATATGCTGTTTTAAATGCAAGATCACCGCTTAATTTCAAATTATCACTGCTCTTGTCTTGTTCTTTGACCTCTTTAGTATCTACTTGAAGTGTCTCATCTGAAAATCCGTCTAACTCATCAAAACTCTCAATTTGTGTATCTTCGCCAAACCCTGCCAAGTCATCCTCTATGTTTTGGGCATGTAGCATGCTAAAAGATATAAACAAGGCCATCAAGATATTAAAGAGTTTGTTATTCATCTACTATATACCCTTTTTAAGTGTGCGAGTTGCGAAAAAAGACTCCTGCAAGTCTTGGTTGTATTTGATGTTGTTAAACTCTAAAAGTGTCTTATGCTCAGTTTTTTTACCCTTTTTTGTAACCATCTGCATCTTAGTAATAGTCCAGATCCCATCAATCTCCTCAAGCCCTAAAACTTTTAAATATTTTAGTTTTTTACCCTCTTTTACATAGTGGAGTGCTTGAACAATAACAAAGTTATCTTGACGAACAAAAGTTATACTTTTTGTATATCCTGTTTCATCTATAGTTTTTTTACTTTTTGGAGTCACAAGCATCTGCCATACTTTATGCCCATCAACTTTTGTCTCTTTCATGATTTTATACGTATAATCCTCTACGTTTCTACTTGTCATGTCAGAGTAAGTAAAATCACTTCCCATAAAAGATGAACTTTTATCACTTGATGCTATTCTTTTGATCTTTTTTAGCTCAGGCAGATATAACCACTGGTCGTCATCTTTATTTGAATCATCATAGTCATAAGTTAAAAAGCCGGTATTTTCAACATCCGCAGGTGAGAGGAAAAACATCATATTGAATTTATCTACACCTTTATCTTTTGAGAATCTTTTTAACTCTCTAACTCTTTGTTGTCCACTTTTATCAATAAGTATCATACGCATGTCTGAGGTAGAATTGTCTCCATCATCACGGTCATGTACCTTTTGTGCTATCTCAACACCTGTTATAGCAAAAGCTGAACTTAGTAATAAACTAGTAGTTAATAGTATTTTTAAAATCATTTTCTATCCTTATTGTATTTTAGACTATTGTATCATTGCAACATTAGCGATTTGTTAAGAACAACTTTATCAATGAGCCACTTAAAACTAAATTTGTAAACATAGCTACCAAAACAGTAATACCTGTAATAAGACCAAAATTAAACAAGTTGTTCATACTAGCAAACATAAAAACCAAAAAACCAGAACTTAAAACTATGGATGTAATTAATATAGCTCTGCCAGTTGAATGAAGAGTCAGTCTAATAGCTTCATCAATATCATTGTGAATTAAGTAGTAGCGCTTAAAATTGTGCATATAATGAATTGTATCATCTACTACCATCCCGATTGCGATAGCTCCGATTAAAATCGTAAACATATCTAAAGGAAGCTCATAAAAAACCATAAAAGCAAGTGCAAACATTATAGGGGTTAGGTTTGGAACCATACTTAAAAATCCTAGTTTAATATTGCCTATCAGTATCACTAATAACAAAGCAATTACGCCAAATGCTATTATGTAACTCTCAATGGAACTCTCAATGGATTTTGTAATTGTAGTTGCCAAGATAGGTAATGTTCCCGTAATTGATACTTGTGCCATACCTTTAAATTCATCTTTTAAAAGGGTATCTATCTTATTTATCAACTCCACATACTCAACTGCATCAACCCATGGTGCTTTTATAGAGAACCTTGTCTTAGAGAATTGGTTATCTACAATATCCTCTAAATCATCACTTCCACTATTTTCAAAAAGTAAAAATTCTTGTGCAATTAACTTTTTATTTTGAGGAATGCTATAAAACTCTTTTCTGTTTTCATTAAGAGCCATGTTTATTTCTTTTAAAACATCATTTATTGTCACTATCTTACCTATAAAATAGTTCTCACCCTTGTAACTATATATCTCTTTTGTAACTCTCTGAATTTTATTTAAAAACTCAGGATTATATACACCGTTTTCTTTTTTAGTATCGAGTACTACCTCTATACTTATAGACCCTCTTAACTCTTTGTCTATAGTTTCTGTATTTACTCTAACACTGTTGTCTTTTTTAAACCAGTGCAACGGGTTGTGTGAAAAATGCATCTGTGAAGCTAATACAAAAGACACAACAATGACTACTAAAGATGAAAGAGCTATACCTTTGTAATAATTTATTGAAAAATTTGCAACTTTTATCATAAAAGAATCAAGGAAACTATCTTCATCTTTTAGCTTATGCTTTAGTGGAAAAAGAGATAGCATTATAGGGATAAAAATAAGTGTAAATATTAATGCTATCATAACACCTATTGCAGAGAATATACCAAGAGCCGCAATAGGTGCAATGTCAGAAATACCAAAAGATGCAAGCGACGCAGCAGTGGTAATAGAGGTCATAAACACTGCTAGCCCAGAATGACCTATTGCATAGCTAATAGCATAATTTTTGTTCCCGCTTTCATCATACTTATGGTAAAAAATTGAGAGTATATGGATGCTATCTCCAACAGATACAGCTAAAAGGAGTGATGGCAAGATTTGTGTCATTGAAGTTATAGGATAACCAAACAAAGCCATAAGTCCGATAGTACAAATCAAAGTTAAAACAACTACAAACAGAGGTATTGTTATTCCACTTATCTTTTTAAATGTTAAAAAAAGCAATATAGAGATTATTAAGATAACATAGAAAATAAACTTTGACATATCCTTCATTAAACTGGTTTGCAGGTTTTTCGTAACAATAGGGGAGCCTGCATCGTAGATTTTAAAATTGTCAGTTTCATATTTTTTTAAAATATTTTCGAGTTTACTTATCAATTCATTTGTTTCATCAACTGTAATAAAATCTACTTTTATATCTCTGCTTAGTTCATCAAAACCTTCAACTAAAGGGTCAAAATCATTTGAACCAACAGAGGTATATGTGTTTGTTGTAATCATTATAGTTGTAAAAGTAGCATCTTTATTTATATATAAATCTTGATATATTTTATTGTTTTTTACAAATTTTTTGATTGAGTCTAACTCTTTGATATCATCAGGTACACCATCTTGAAAAAGATCTTCAACTATCAGTCCATTTTTATTTCCAATAGTTTTTCTGGCATTTTTAAGTGAATTGACTTCTTCTATATATGGAATATTGTTTTCTATATCAGTATGAAGTAAAAATAGTTTTTCTAAAAATTCTTTATCAAAAACATCTTTGGTTTTTATAGCTATTACTATTTTTTCATCCCGTCCAAACTGCTTACGGAACTCATCATACATAATAATTTGCGGATCATCCTTATATAGGAATCCCTCTGTGGAAGTATCAAAATTTATTTTAGGCAAATTAGAGGCCATATAGATCACTATTAGTAACATAAAAAAAAGTATTTTAAATCTATGCTCAATTACATGGTTTGAAAAATTTTCAAACCTTTTTTCAACTAATATTCGCCAATTTTGCATCTCTGAAACCTTTAAGTAACTTTTGTTTTATCCTTACTTACCAATGTTAATAAGGCAGGTCCTAAAATAACATTTGAAAAAAGTGCTATTGTTATTGCTCCACCTGACAATATACCAAAGTTCACTAAGTTAGAGAGTGAAGCGAACATGTACACATAAAATCCAAGTGATAATACTATAGTAGTTGCAACAAGTGCACGACCTGTTCCAATCATAGTATACTCAACCGACTCTTTAACACTATGCCCTTTATGATGATGCTTTGCAAAGTTATGGAAAAAGTGAACAGTATCATCAACACTAAGACCTATAACTATAGCACCTACAAGCATAGTGAACAGATCCAGTGGCATACCTACCATACTCATAAAACCTATTGACATTATTACCGGAAGAATATTTGGAACCATCGAGATAAGACCTATTTTAAAACTACCCATCAAAATTATCATCATCATAGCTATAAGTATAAATGCTATAACATAACTAAGAGCCATAGAGTTCATAGCTGCATTTAGAGTTCTTTGAAACAACGGAACCATACCAGTAACGCTTACCTCTGCATATGCCTTAAGCTCACTTTGCATAAGAGTTTGAATCTCATTTGTAAGTTCCGTATACTGCCCTGCTTCCATCCAAGGAAGCTTGATCGTCATTCTTGCTTTTGAAAACTGAGAATCTACCAAGTCTTCTAGATCATCACTACCACTATTCTCAAACAGTAAAAACTCCTGAGGTATTAAAGCATCGTTATCAGTAATTGCATAGTACTTAGCATCATTATTATGAAGTGCTTTATGTATCTCTTTTAAAACTTCGGCTACACTCCATGCTTTTCCTACAAAATATTTTTCATTATTTATCTCTTGTAATTTTTGAGCCAAACTATCTATCTTATGTAAAAGCTCTGAGTTATACAGACCGTTCTCTTTTTTTGTATCTATCACAACCTCCATAGTAACAGAACCGCGAAGTTCTTTATCGACCGTATATGTTGCTTTTTTAACATCTGAACCATCTGGATGCCAAGACAAAGGATTATGTTTAAACTCTACAAAAGTAGCCGAATATATAAATACCCCAATAGTGATAATACTAACTACCACTATTTTTTTAGCATGTGCAAATGAAAAAATAGCTATTGAATCTAAAAATTTATCCATCTTCTTTGATTTTTCAATATGCTTATCTTTAGCCGGTTTTATAGGTAAAACAGCTAAAAGAGCAGGAAGCATTACCAATGTATTTAGAAGTGCTACCATAACACCTATTGAAGCAAATATCCCAAGATCTGCGATAGGTGCTATCTCTGCTGTTGAGAATGATAAAAGTCCTGCAGCAGTTGTAAGTGATGTCATAACAATAGCTAAACCTGAGTGTCCAAGTGAATAAGATATAGCTTTGAGCTTATCTTTGTTAGTATTTAGATCTTTATAAAAGATAGCCAATAGGTGTACAACCGCTCCAATACCTACAGCGAGTAAGAATGACGGCAAGATCTGAGTCGGTATTGTTATCGGTGTCCCTAAATAAGCCATAAAACCGATAGTTGATAAAAGTGATATCGCCACTATAAATATTGGAAGTATTACAGCTGATATTCTACGAAATACTACAAACAGGAATATCATCATCATAAGCAGCACTAGTTTTACGAACTTCTGCATATCTTTTTGCATATTTTTCTTAGTAGCATCATTAACAGCTAAAGAACCAGCTATAAATATCTCAAAATTCTCAGCTTCGAACTTCTCTTTTATCTTATGAACGGCATCTACCATCTCACTTTTAGATTTATCGCTTAAAAATTCTAAATCTTTTTCATTTACATCTTCGCCAAATCCTGCAAGTGCATCAATATTTTCACTTTGTTCATACACATTTGGTTCTAGTATAATAGTTGTAAATGTATTTTCAGGATTTAAAAGCAGGTTCTTATACATGACATTGGAGTTTGCCAGATCTTTCAACTGCTGTAATTTTTTAGAAGTATCAGGGAAATTTTCCATAAGATCCTCTACTATAAGAGTCTCTTTTTCACCCCTTGTATTTCTTGCATTAAGAAGTGAGTTAATGTCAGTTAGATGTGGTACACTATCTTGAAGCTCTACATGTAGCTCTTTCAGTTTTTTCAAGAACTCAATATCAAAGATATCTTTAGTCTTTATAGCTACCATGATTCGCTCATCCAAACCAAACTGCTCTTTAAAGGCTTCGTATCTTACAAGTGCAGGATCTTCTTTATGTAAAAAGCCCTCAGTAGATGTATCTATAGTTATTTTTGGTATGTTTGATATAAGAAGGATGCTAAAAAAAAGCATTGCTATGATGATCTTTATAGGATTCTTTCCTATATATTCACCCATTTTTTCAAGTTTATATTCACTTTTTGTACGCCAGTTCATTAAGTCTCTCCAATTTATTTGTAATACTTTATACAAATAACATTAAAGAATCGTTAACGTTTTAATGTAAAAGCCAAAAAGCTTTTACATATTTGATCTAGTATACTATCGGAGTAATTTTTGTCCCTGTTGAACCATCAATATCAGTTACATTGTTATCCATAGCATAATCTACTATAGTTTTTAGATCTCCATTGATATTATCAATAATAGTATTAAACGCGGCTACCTCTTCTGCAGTCATGTCTTCCATCGAATCAGCGAATAATGCTCCAAACATAAATTCAGGATTTAAGAATGATACATCAATCGTATTGTTATTATCAGGATTTACTGTTACAGCGATCTCACACGGAAGTGCTGAAGTATGATGTTCACCTGTAGATAAAGCTTCTTTCGCATATGTAGGTGAGCAAGCTTCTACTATCCAAGAACCACCCGGTACTTTTAATGGCTCTAATCTTCCAGATCTCCATGCTGGAGTTACACCTGCAACTGTACTTGGTAATGTTTCAAGTAAAGCACTCTCTTGAACACCAACAGTACCTTCTGCATCACTAGTCATTACTGAGATTATTTTAGCTGCAATAGCTTTTGCATCAGTAGATGTGAACTCTTTGCTAGCACTTGCTGCGGTATATGTGTAGTGTCTAAAAGGTTCATTCCCGCCATTTGCCGTATCTGTCGTTGCTTTAACCGCTGTCATAGTTGAGTATACTGGACCCATTTTAAAATCTGTTTTTGTATAAGTTTCATTATTTTCATCAAAAGCATTATATATAAGTGCATATATCTCACTTTTAACTTGAGGCGGTAAACTCAACATCTCTTCTTTAAAAAATACATTCTCCATCTCAGCCGAATCAAATATCTCTGTAAAGAAAAGTGTGAAAATAGTTTCAGGGTTTAACATATCCACATATATACCCTTATCATCATGATAAATACTTATTTCACAAGGTAATGCTGTAGCATGATAAGAACCGTTTGCAACTTTATCACCAAGCCCATCTCCACTTACAAGATCACCGACATTGGTTACACCTAAAGCTTTTGAAGCATACCCGGAATTACATACCTCCACTACTTTAACTTTTTTAGTTATAGAAGTTCCTTCCACTAACTCTTTTGTAGGAATCGCTAAAATATGTTCTGATACGTTTTCGTCAACAAATGTATTGGTAGCTGTAGCAGAATCAAGTCCAGCCAATATCCAGTTTGAACCTTTAAATGTAGTACTGTCTGCTGTAGGCTCATCTGTGTTAGCAACATACTTACCCAAAGTGTTAGCAAGTTCGGCTACTTTTGCATATGTAGCTGTAGCATTAGCTTCAAGCGGAAAAACTGCTACACGCTCATACGGAGTAAAAGAACCATCACCAAAAGGGATCTGATCTGTTGCTAATATAGCTGAAACTTCTGTTTCATCTAAACCTTGAACAATAGTTGTTTCATCACTACACCCACTAAAACCAATGGATAAAAGAGTAGCCAGTGCTACTGAACCTAGAATATTTGCATGTAATTTCATAAAAAAACACCTCCAATAATATAAAATATTAGAGGTAGTTTACTTTTTCAAAATGAAAAAAACATTACTATTCTTTTTGTTTTTTTACATGATTTTTTCATGTAGGACTTATCTATTATTTCTGTGCTTTAAACTCTATTATTGTATAAAAAAAACCATCTTTCTCATATGTTTCATATTCATAATCTAATTTTTCAGCCAATCTTGATATTAGTTTTTCTCCAATTTTTGAACTAAAAAGTATCTCATCACTATTTTCTCCGATCTCATTTACGATTTTCAACTCATATTTTTTAGCATCTATATAATTATTTATTGTAGTGCCGTTTTTAGTATGCATAAATATATTCTCAAATACTGCTTGCATGACGCGTGCTATAGCTTCCTTATGTATAAAAAGAGTAAAATCATCTTCTAAATTAGAAACCATTTTTATATTTTTCTTCTCTAAGATCGGATGGAAGAGTTGTTGCATCATTTCACATTGATTTTGCATTTGAACCAACTCTTTTGCTTTTTGTATATCCCATTCAATAGCTTTTAAAAATATAAGTTCTCTTAACTTATTGCTAATTGTAGATATATCATCCATACTCTCTTTTATAAAATCACTTTTCTTCATATCACTTTTACTAAACAAAGAAAGTCTTGCTTTTAATATAGCTATCGGGGTTTTGATCTCATGTGCAGCTTCTTTAAATATATCTTGTTTGTCTTTACAAAGTTGTTGATTATTATTTTGTAGGTTTATGATCGCATCTTTTAATGATTTGATCTCATAACTGCCATTGCATAAAGGTAATGTGTTTATATTAGAATCTACATTATTACAATAATCCACTAAACATTTTAAAGGATTTAGTAGTTTTTCTAATAATATATAAAACACTCCTACAAGAATTATTAGTATTATTATAAATCCTAGACTAAGATGTATTAGAAATTTTTTTACTTGATGATTAATACTTTCGCTTGATGAATATATAACTAAAAACTTACCGTTTGGAAGTTTTTCCCTTAGCATCAGATCGTAAGATAAATTATCAGTATTTTTTACATATTTAAAACCTATATATTTCATATAGCCTATATAGTTTTCATGATGGTAGTTGTCTTTTGAGAGCATTATACTTTTTAACTCTTTTTCATCTGCTGTATAAAACTGATGTTCCAATATATCATCTGCTAACATTTTCATAGTATTTAATACATCATTTTGCAAAGATTTTTTATACTCTACGACAGAAAATGTTCCTAGTAAAAGAGATATGATCGTTGCACTTATACTCATGTATATCAATATTGTCTTTTGTATTGATAGCTTATGCAATTATATATCCTCTCGTTTTTACTGTTTTAATGATTGGTACTGGGAGTTTTTTTCTGATATGACCGATAGTTACATCAATAGTATTTGAAGATATATTTTGAGGATTTAGATAAAGGGCATCTAAAAGTTCATCTTTAGAAACTATTTGAGATTTTTTTTGCAGTATATAAAAAAACATTTCACTCTCTTTTTTTGTTAAAAGAATTTCTTCATTTTTATAACTTATAGTTTTATATCTTGTATTGAATGAAACTCCCTCTATCTCTATATTTTCAAAAGGTTGATTTCTTCTGCTGAGGGCATATATACGCGCTAAAAGTTCATCATTATCAAAAGGTTTATCTAAATAATCATCTGCACCAAGATTGAGTCCCTCAATCTTATCGCTTATATTATCATAAGCACTGATCACTATTATACCTGTTGATTGGTTCTTATTTTTTATATCGCTTATAAGATTTAAACCTATGTCGTAACCATATATATTTCTATCTAAAAGAACTACATCATAATTAAATTGACAAAGGTACTCTTTAGCATCTTTAATATCACAAACAGCATCTATACAAAAGTATTCTGAGAGATATTGACTTACAAGCTTTGATAACATGGGATCATCTTCAAGCATCAATATACGCATAGTATTACCTTTTTTAATAATTCTATACTATATGTATTAATTTAGTGTTAATTAGTGACCGTAAACCTTTGCAAATTGAGATACGTTTTTAAAGTATGCAGGATAGTCAAAATAAACTCTGAATGATTTAGCATCTCCGGGTTTTAGGTTTTTTGCGACTACAAAAGTCTTTACAATAGTTTGAGGTCTATATAAAATATTTGCACCGCCACCAAAGAATTCTGAAAAACCTTGTGGTGTAAAGAAACTTGCTCTTTTTCCCATTTCTCTAGCTTTATTTACTATCTTTATCTCAAATGTGACCTCACCAACCTCATGATTACCGTCATTTCTTACAATACCCGTATAAACGATTTTTTCAATACTTAATATTCTTTTGTTTTCAAACTTATAAAGATTTACCACTTTAGTATACTTATCCACAGCTACTAAAGAAAAAACCAAAACAAGCAACATTATCACAGTAAATGATGTTATCATCGGTAGTTTTAATTTTTTCTCTAAAGTTCTGTTTGCACCAATTACACCTATGATGTAGATAACGAACATCACAGCTATAGTTATATAGTGCCAATAATTAAATAGTGTCATTTACAACTCGCTTCCAAACCAACTTCATAATCATACTTGTACTCAAATGGTTCTATAAACATTTTAAACTCTTTAGTCTCAGATATTCTTATATCTTCTAGGACTATCGACGATTTTTTAATGGGCTTTAATCTTAATACATAGTTTTTCAATCCATTTGATGTTTTTCTATATGCAGTTGCTACTATATTACATTGATAAAAATCGTTCTCAGAATCATTTGTGATCTTTCCTTGGATAACTATGGCTTTTGTAAATTCAAGCTTTTTTTCATTTATGAGTTCTACCCCATTTTTAAACAGATATTTGTGCATTTGGATATACCCTAGTGTAGGTCCTAGGATAAGAATTAGGAACGAACTACTTGCTAAAAGTCTTGATATATTTTTCTTTCTTCTTAAAAATACAGCAAAGAACATCAGCATAATAAATAGCACAAACACAGAGGCAAATAAAATATAATCTTGAACAATTAAGCTGTCTAAAATTGCATTTATCTTATGTTTCATACTGTATATTAGTCTTTTCTTGAATTTTTCTCTGTAATACCACTCATATTAAATCTACGGGCTAGTTCCTGTTTTATGCGATCAGGCGATATATTTTTAGCTGCAAGTGCAACTAACATGTGATAGGTAAGATCTGCAGCTTCATAGATCATCTCAGGCTCGTCGTTATCTTTATAAGCAAAACTAAATTCACCTGCTTCTTCAACAACTTTTTTTAGTATAGTATTATCACCCTTACTTAAAAGTTTAGCTGTCCAAGACTCACTTGGATCTGCATTTTTACGCTCTTGTATAGTGTGATAAAGAGTATCTATAACCCCATAGAGTGCTTCAGAACTCACTTCTGCTTCTGTTTGAGCCTCACCAGATTCTAACTCTGTAAAGAAACATGATTTACGACCTGTATGACAAGCAACACCGTTTTGCACCACCTTAATAAGAAGAGTGTCGTTGTCGCAATCTATGTTAAATGATTTAATCTCTTGGACGTGTCCACTACTCTCACCTTTTTTCCAAATACGTTGTTTTGAACGTGAGAAATAGTGCGCAGTTCTTGTCTTGAGTGAAAGTTCCAGTGCTTCTTTGTCCATGTAAGCCATCATTAAAACTTCATTTGACTCTACATCTTGAACAATAACAGGAAGAAGTGCTTGCTTCTCCCAGTCAACTCTGTTTAGAACTTTATCCATTATTGAGCCGTAGTTCTTTGTTGTTTATCTTTCATATCAACCCAGATATTTGGAGTCGAACCGCCAGGAGTTAAGAATATTTTCGCATCTTTATTTTCACGAAGAGCTTCGTTGAACTTACCTTGGATTTGGATCTGTTCAAGTTGTAAAAGCTTAGCTGTTAATGATTTTGAAATAAGTATATTTGCTTTAGCTTGTGCATTAGCTTCAATAGTCACGGCATCAGCCTTACCTTGAGCTTCAATACGTTTTTTCTGAGCGATACCTTCAGCTTCAGCTGCACGTTTTAGCGCTTCTTGCTTTGCACGTTGTACATCTTGTTCCGCTTTTTGAACCTCTTGCTTAGCAACTTGAACACGCTCAATTTGTTCTTTTACTTTTGCAGGTAAGCCTATCTCACGAAGTTGAACTGACTGCAGATCAGCAGGTGAATTTTTAAGACTTGTTACATTCTCTCTTACATCTTTATCTATCTCTTGAGCTATCTGATTTCTAAGTTGAGGAAGAGATTCTGCATCATATTTACCAACAACATTACGAACAACGTCACGAACAACAGGATTTATGATCTTGTCTTCCCAAGAAAATCCCCAATTAGAGATTGTTTGAGCTGCAAATTGTGAGTTAAGACGATACTGAACAGTAAGTTCAATAGAAACCGGAAGACCACGTTTGTCAAGAACTGTAATAGCAGGTTTCGTATTGATACCAGCTTTGTTACCGCCACTCGCTTCTATACGAGAAGCATAGTTGATTATACGTACACGAGTATCAACAATATATACTTTTTGGATAACAGGAATAACAAAGTGTAAACCTGGAAGAAGTGCATTGTCTGAGTACTTACCGTTTGTACTTAAAATACCACGCTCACCCTCTTCAATGATCGCAAAAGGTTTAGCTAATATTAAAAGTAAGACTACAGCTACTAAAAAGTAAGCAATACCTGCTTTTCCGCCACCAAAGTTAAAATCTATCTTTGGCATTTCAGGACCTTTGCCACTTCCACCGCCAGAGTTTCCTCCGCCGCCAAAGCCACCGCCTTGTGATTTTTTCTTGTTAAAATAATCGTTCATATCTGAAGCCATTGTTATATTCTCATTCATATTTTTTCCTTTTAGTCAATATACGTTAAATAGTGCTCGTACTTTTTGTTTCTACCAAACACTATATCAAAGTAAGTACTTTGAATTTTTTCTGTGATCTCACCACGTGAACCACAACCGATCTCTCTTGCATCTACTATACGTATAGGTGTTATCTCAGCAGCAGTACCAGTTAAAAAAGCTTCATCAGCAATATATACCTCTTCACGAGAAATACGTCTGCGTTCAACCTTATATCCTAGATCCTGCGCCACCTCGATAACCGTTTTTTGAGTAATAGATACTAAAGCATTGTCGCTAGGAGGTGTAACTATAACACCGTCAACTACCATAAAGAAACTAGCCCCACTAGCTTCAGCTACGTAACCTTGATCATCCAAAAGCAGTGCTTCATCATAACCACAGTCAATAGCCTCATATTTAGCCATTTGTGAGTTAAGATAGTTTGCGGTAGCTTTTGCTTTACCCATATTTGATGTATTTGCAGGACGAGTCATAGATGCTATTTTAAGCTTGATCCCTTTTTGAAGTCCCTCTTCACCAAGGTATGCACCCCATTCCCAAGCACTCATAACAGTCTCAACCGGTGCATCTTTATGGTATACACCCATAACGCCGTAACCTAAAAATGCAAAAGGACGGATATATACATTATCTCCAGTAAAGTCATTCTTTTTAATCAAGTCTATTTGAGCTTGATTCATCTCTTCAACTGAATAAGGGATGTTTATAAGAGTCATCTTAGCAGATTCTTTAAGTCTTGTTGTATGCTCATTTAAACGAAAGATCGCATAGCCTTTATCTGTCTTGTATGCTTTTGTTCCTTCAATTACACCATTACCGTAGTGGATAGTATGTGAAAGTACATGTACTTTAGCGTCATCCCATGCTACAAACTTACCATTCATCCAAATATATTTGGCAGCGTCCATTTAGTCTCCATATATCTTAGGGCACCTCTGCCCATTATTAAAATTGATGTTATTTTATCCAAAATACTATTTATAATGTATTAGATATTTTTCATTTTGTATCCATAATGTTTCCAAAGCGAGATTTTAATGTAATAAAAAGAGCATACAATTCCCACAATTTCAAAATGGAGAATTCAAAAATGAATATCAAAAACAAAATAGTTCTTAGTTCAATAGCAGCTGTAGCAGCTCTTTCTTTCTCAGCATGTAGTAGTGACGATTCTACTTCTGTAGCACCTGCGGTAAATTATGAAGTTGTACAAGCTGCTTCATTAGCGACGACAGATTATTCAACTGGTGGTTCAGCTGCAACTGGTGCAGACAGCGCTAACTACGTATATGACGTAACTGCATTAGCTGGTACTAAAGTTGTACATACCGGTGATATTACAGTAAATGCTACTTGGGATAACAATGAAACTCATGTTATCAGTGGTTTAGTAGTTGTAAAATCTGGTGTTACTTTAACTATCAATCCGGGTACTATCGTAGCTGGTCGTGATGGTACTGGTGCGAGTACTTCATATATGATCGTTGAAGCTGGTGCTAATATTGATGCTCAAGGTACTACTACTGATCCTATCGTTTTTACTTCTGAAACAGCAGTTGACGGTGGAGCAGATGCGGTTGGTCAATGGGGTGGTTTAACTATTCTCGGTAACGCTGCTAATGCACAAGTCGGTCCTTATGAAGTTAACTCTTTATATGAAGCTACTGATACAAACTTAACAGACAGTTCTGGAATACTTAAACACGTTAAAATCTTAAACTCTGGTATAACTATGGAGCAAGATAAAGAGATCAACGGTCTTTCTTTAGTTGGTGTAGGGAGTGGAACTACTGTTGAAGATATTACAGTTGATCTATCTGATGATGATGGTATCGAGATCTGGGGTGGTACTGTAAACTTAAGTAACATCACTATATCTAACTGTACAGATGATCATTTTGATATTGATGATGGATACTCTGGTACTGTAACAAATATGCTAATCCATAACACTGGTACAGGTAATGCAGGTATGGAGATGTCAGGTACTACAGTAGCTACATTTGATACTTTAAAAATCACTTTAGATGCAGGTTCAAACAAAGAAGGTGGTATATTCTTCAAAAAAGACGGTATCGGTGGGCACTTTAGTAATGTAACTGTTACAAATAATGCAGATGCAACTAATACTTACGGTGCACTATATACTCAAGGTGATGCTGATGAAGCTAACATCTCATTCACTAACATTATCTTAGACGGTACAAGTGAATACAAAATCACTGAGAATGAGACTGATTCTTCTGGCTCAGCTGAAGATATCTACAACCTAATCAACTAGCAATAAACACTAGTTTATTATCTTTCATATAACAAGTCTTCTAGCTCTTCGCTAGAAGACCCACTTTCCCTTTTAAAAATTACAATGTAACCAAAATGTCACTTTTTAGTAGCATAACTGTAATCCAAGATATATAAAATTCGCCAACTTATAATTATGGAGCGAATATGTTTACAAAACATACTAAGAGTTTGATCTCTTTAGCACTGGTTAGCTTTTTATCTACATCCCTAAACGCTAAGAGTGATGAAGATATGGTAAAGTCTATCATGAACCTAAGAGCGGATGTTGAATCTTTATATACACAGATAGATGAGAATAAAGAGGCATACAAAGCTCAAATGAAATCCTTGGCACTTCAAAGTGCAGATACAGATGCACAGATAAATAGAAAAACTACATCTATAAAGTTAGCCGAGTTGGAACTTCAAAAGATCAAACTTAAAATTGCTAACACCTCAACTCAAAATTTTGAACTTACACCACTGATAAACAGAGTTTATAACAAGTTGGAAAACTCTATAAAAACAGGCATACCTTTTAAAGTCGAACAACGCCTAAGTGCGATCAAAAAAATCCAGAACGAACTTGATGAGAACACTATAACTCAGGAGCGCGCACTTGCACTATTATGGGCTAGTTTCGATGACAACATCCGCTTGAGTAAAGAGATAGGTATATTTAAACAACATATCAAAATAGATGATAAGAAGATCCTTGCAAAAGTAGCAAAACTAGGCTCGGTTATGCTTTATTTTCAAGCACCAGATAAACGTGTGGGCTTTGTAGAGAAACAACAAGACTCATACCTTTACAAAGTGGTAACAAATGAAGATGATATCAAACAGATCAATGCACTTTTTGATGCTCTGAACAAACAGATACGTACTGGATATTTTTCTATCCCAAATGCATTAACTCTTAAAGGGGTCAAATAATGAAATTCTTATTACTAACTATTTTAACTATCTCTTCTTTACTCTCAGCAGAACTTAGTGATGCATATAAAAAAGAGTTTACATTTTTAAAAGCACAAAAAAACGAGCTTGAAAAACGCCTAAAGATAGAGCGTAAAACTCAGGCAAATGAGCTTTACAAAGCAAAACACGAGGTAGGTAACAAGCAAGATAAGTTTGTAAAGATCTCTAAAACTCTAAAAAACAAAGAGAATGAGATAGAAAAAGCAAATGAGCAACTTCGTGATAAGACAAGTAACCAAGAGATCATAAACAGTGTACTTATTCAAGCAAAAGTCTCACTGGCAGAGTATGGGATAAAGGTTGATGATAATGCACGTTCTAAAGTAGACACACTCAAAAAAGCATTTGACGATTCTGAAAAACTTTACAACACATTATCAACTATTCGTAACGAGTATGGTAAGTTTTACCTGCTAGATGGGACAATCGCAAACGGTGAAGTAGTAAAAGTGGGAAATATTGCGGCATACGGTATATCTACTAAAGCAAGTGGTGCTCTGGCTCCTGCTGGTAACGGTGAGTATAAGCTTTGGAATAAAGAGGGAAGTGATACAAGTGCAAAGGCACTTTATAACAAACAAATGCCAAGTAAGCTTGATATATTTGTTTATGAAAACTTAGATAAAGACGTTGAGTACAGCCAAGACAAGACTTTAGGTGACACTATAAAAGGCGGCGGTGCTATAGGTTACATCATTTTAGCTCTTGGTGCTTTTGGTGTAGTTTTACTTATCCTAAGAGCTATATTTTTAAGCGGAGCGGGAACAAATGTAAAACAGATAACCGACATCGTCTCAAATAAACTAGAAGCCGGCAAAGGTGATGATGCGTATGAGGCTATAAAAGATTTTAAAGGCTCAACTGCAAGGGTTATCCGTGCAACTTTGAGAAATATCAAAAGAGACCGTGAGCATATCGAAGATATTGTCATGGAGAACATTTTAAATGAGAGTAGCGCACTAGATAGATTCGGTAGCTTCATCTTAGTGTTAGCCGCGGTAGCGCCTCTTCTTGGTCTGCTTGGAACGGTTACTGGTATGATAAGTACATTTGACATCATCACGGTTCACGGTACGGGTGATCCTAAACTATTAAGCGGCGGAATAAGCGAGGCACTTGTAACGACTATGCTTGGTCTAGTTGTAGCTATTCCGCTTTTACTTCTTGGAAACTTACTTAGCGGTTGGGCTAACAGCATTAAAGACTCTATGGAGCAAAGTGCTCTACATGTAGTTAACTTATATGAGAAATATAACGCGTAATGTTTGAGATAATCCCCCAAAACATAGAACTCTTTGTCACCTTTATGAATAAAGGCGGCTTGGTTATGTGGGTTTTATTTGTACTGAACCTCTTACTATGGTATGGGCTTGGTTACAGATACTTAACACTGCATCGCGGGACTATGGGAAATGTTAGACGTTTAGTTGAAAAACATGAGAAGCGCGGAGTAGACAAAGAGTTTAAAGGTCTGCTAGATTTCGCAGTTGCAGATGCACTTAAAGCTTACAATGAAGCAAAAGCAATAAACAAAGTAAGCAGAAACTATATAGAAGATGCACTTTTTAAATACAACATAGTTATAAAAAAATACTCTACCTTAGTTAAGACCGTAGTAGTTCTAGCTCCGCTAATCGGTCTGCTTGGAACTGTTATGGGGATGATAGAGACATTTGATGCACTTCAAAACAGTGCTATGTTCTCTCAAGGTGCTAGTATCTCAGGCGGTATATCTAAAGCACTTTTTACGACTGAACTCGGTCTGGTCGTGGCAGTACCGGGACTTATAATAGGTCGTATTTTAGAAAAAAAACAAAACAGATTTGCCCTTGAGTTTGAGCAGATAACAGACATTATATGTACAAAGGATGAGAAATGAGAATAAGAAAAAAAGAACAAAATGTAGATAATATAGATGTATCTCCACTTATTGATATGGTCTTTATTCTTCTAATATTTTTTATGGTAACTACGACTTTTGTAAAAGATATGAAGCTTGACATCAACCGTCCATCTGCTGCATCGGCATCACTCTCAAATGAGAAGGTCATCCGCGTATATATTGATAATAACCGTGAGATATACATAGACAATCAAGCGGTAAAAATATGGGCGTTACAGAGTAAACTAAGAGACATGTTAAGAAGCTCTATTGAAAAAGCAGTGTTGGTTATTACAGATACTGAGATACCGGTTGATTCACTCATAGACGTGATAGATGAATGTAAACAAAGCGGCGCTGTAGATGTCGCGGTCTCAACTACTAAAGAGATAGGATAAAGCTGTCATGCTTAAGAAGATATACGACGCTAGGCTTAGACCTTTATACGCTTTTGTAAGTATGATATTCGGTGCTTTACTTATGCTTGTTCTTGTTATTTCGTTTAATAAGAACGTGGATAAAAAAGAGGATGAGGAAAAAGCAAAAAGCAGAATACTCCAAGTAAAAAAGCAAAAAAAACAGGTCAGCCAGAAGCCAAAGCCTAAGCCAAAACCTAAACCTAAAAAACAAACTCCAAAAGCACCACCGCCAAATCTGTCAAATATGCTTGGCGGGATGAGTATGAACATACCTGAGTTTGCAAGTGAGGGTATCACTGGAGATTCAAAAGATCTGCTTGATGACATCATAGAAGATTCTGTTATGAGTGAGGGGAGCGTTGATTCTAAACCAAAAGTATCTGCAAGAAGTGCTATGGAGTATCCAGAATCTGCAGCCAAAGATGCTATCAAGGGTTATGTTGTCGTAAATCTTCTTGTTGCAAAAGACGGCTCGGTAGAGCTTGCAAAGATCATAGAGTCACAACCAGAGGGCGTATTTGACAATACGGTCTTAAATGGTGTTAGAAGTTGGAGATTTACTCCTGCACGCTACAAAGGCAAGCCTGTAAAAGTCTGGGCTAAACAAAAGATCAGCTTTAACTAAAGGACAAAAGATGAAAAATTTTATACATGTACTAATACTTATTTCACTTTCCTCATCTGTTTTTGCAAAAGAGAACGAAACTCAAGTAGACCATTTAGCTATGGCTACACTTATGATATATGATGGAAAATATGACAAAGCAAAAGAGGAACTCCTACATGTAGACAAAACTAGCTCTGATTATGACGAAGCAAAATACTATACTATCCTTGGTGTACTTTCTTCAAAAAAAGAGGACTACGCCTCTGCGGTTGAGAACTACAACAAAGCTATAGAAGCGACAAAAGAAAAAGTATTTAAAGCTCCAAAGATCACATATAAAGAGAAGTATCTTTTCTCGATAGCATCGGATGGACCTAAAGACAAAGCACCGAAATTCGACCCTGTTAAAGTAAAAAGAGACAAACTTGAAAAGCTTTACATGTACCTCTCGCAAAGCTACTTTAAAATAAAAGATTATGAGCAAACAGCTAAATCTTTAGATCTAGCAGGGAGTCGTGGAGAGGAGCGTCCTTCACTTTTTGCTCTGCGCGCAGAGTGTTACTGGAAGATAAAACAATATTCTAACGCTATTGATGCACTAAATCGAGGCTCAAAATTATTTCCAAAAGACACAACTCTGTTAAAACAAAAGTTTTACTATTTTGCAGATTTGGGTCTTTATCAGGCTGCTATAGATAATGCAAAAATATATATGGACAAAACAAAAGCAGGAGCAAGTGAGTACATCATTTTAGCTCAGCTTTTAGTGGAAGCAAACGTGATAGATGAAGCTATTAAGATCTTAGAGATTGCAAAAGCAAAGTTTCCAAAAAATGCAAAAAGCAGGATACTCTTAGGACATGTGTATCTTAAAAAAGAGATGAAACACACAACAGCTTACATGTTCAAAAAAGCTGCATATAAAGATACTGCTTACCTAAAAGATGCAGTTGAGATGCACAGACGTATTAAAGATTATCCACACGCGATATTTTTAAACTCTCAGATATCTGACAAGGTTGAAAAACTAAAACAAAAGCTTGCTATCCACATAGATAGAGGTGAGTTCGAAAAAGTTATAGGACTTAAAAACGCACTAAGCAGATACAACATGCTTCGTGATGACAACATCCGCTACGCTCTTGCATACTCATACTACATGTCAAAAGATTATGACAAAGCCGAACAAAACCTTAAAAAGATAAAAGATGATGATCTATTTAGAAAATCAACGATCATCAGAGCAAATATTGAAAAGTGTCGCAGAGACAGTATGGAGTGTATATAGATGCGTATAGTTTATAAGATATTTTTAGCTGGTTTTATATTTTTAAGCAGCTCATTAAATGCTGCTGATGCAGGTAGTTTGAGTATTACTATCTTTAAAGAGGGAAAACCTCTTAAGGATACGCAAGTTGTAGTAGATAAAAAAGACAATTATCTGACTGACGGTGACGGTTCATTAGAGATATTTTTATCTGTAGGCAAACACAAAGTAGAGATCTTTGCTAAAGAGAACGGGATCAACCTTGGTTACTTTAGAAGAAGTGTTGAGATAAAAAAAGACAAAGACACTCAAATAACGGCAGAGTTCAGCGAAGATGATTCTGATGAGATTGAGATAGATACACCATTTGATACAGATATAGCTATAAACAAATCAACTGGGACTGCGATGTTAAGCGGTGTAGTTATCTCTTCTGATACAAAAAAAGCAGTACCAAATGCAAGAATATTTGTTATGGGAACCGATGTAGATGCAAGAAGCGATGAGAACGGTAAGTTCTCGTTTTCAGTACCATCAGGTATAAAGTTGAACATCTCATTCATACACTCTGAGCACACTTCAAAGACACTAAAAGATGTAGTTTTAACAAAAGATAAACCCCTGCAAAAAACCGTATCTCTTACGCCTGCTTCGATGGAACTTGAGGAGTTTGTAGTACTTGCTCCAAAGGTAAAAGGAAGTATTGCTTCTATTATGGCTGAGGAGAGACAGGTAAATGCAATAGCAAACATCTTAGGTTCAGAGCAGATGAGTAAACGCGGTGACAGCTCTGCAGCAGCTGCGCTAAAGCGTGTAACAGGTGTTACTTTGATAGGCGGTAAGAACATCTATGTCCGCGGTTTGGGAGAGAGATACTCAAACATAGAGATGAACTCTATGCCGCTTCCTTCACCAGATCCTCTAAAGCGTTCAGTACCTCTTGATATTTTTCCAGCAGGTGCCATTAGCTCTATGAAAGTCCAAAAGAGTGCAACTGCAGATATCCCTCCCAGTTTTGGCGGTGGCTATGTAGATATACGTACAAAAGATAGCTCAAAAGATGATTATGTAAAATTATCTATCGGTGTTAAAGGAAATTCTGACACAGGTTCAGAAGTCTACACATACCAAGGAAGCGACAGTGATGCACTTGGATTTGATGATGGATACAGAGAGATAGACCCGTCAATATTAGATGCTACACAGATAACAGTCGGTGAGCCTATAAAAGACTTTACGACAAATGATTTTACAAAAGATGAGCTCTCAGCTTTTACACAAAACTATGTTAACAGAAATTACAATGTAGAAAAAGAGGCACAAGCTATCGGTTATGACTTTGGTATGGAACTTTCTCAAAATATACAGATCGACAACAACCATAAGATCACGATTTTTGCTAACTACAAGTATGAGACAGACTCAAAGTCTAAAACTGAAGAGTATAAAAAGTACGATATGAAAAGTGATGGTACTCTTTATACAAGGCCGACTCAGTATGGAGAGATATACAACTCTATGACCGAATATGTACATAATGCTATGTTTAATATCGGCTACAACTACGGTGATGCTTTTAAACTAAAATATACAAAGCTCTATACTCACAATGCTGAAAAAGTAACTAAAATAGCTGATGGTATTATGGGTTCAAACGATGAGGACATGACGAAATACTACCTCAACTGGGAAGAGCGTACACTTGATGTAGACCAGATAAACGCTAACATAGATTACAAACTTCTTAACGAGGAAGTAAACCTTAGATTTGGTGTGGAGAATGCAAAAGCACAACTTTACCAACCAAACAATTACCAGTACACATATAGAAATGAAGGTACACCTTTTTTAGATAATAAACTCTCAAATAACATTGCAAATAAGTTAGAGTCTAACGATGATCTTTTTGCATATTATCTGAAAAACAAGTTTAACTTTGACCTTCTAAGTGATAAAGACTACTTAGATATAGGTTACTCTGTAAGCTCAAAAGAGCGCAGTTCGCAACAGAATAAATACTTTTTAAGAAAACGCGGTGGTAGTGCTATAGTCGATGATTATGACATGACGGGTGATATTGAGAGTATATATGATGAGTATGTCCGCCCAGACATCCCTTATGATGAGCGTTCACTTACCGTTGCAACTCTGTTTAAACCAGCCGATCGTTACGATGCAGAGATAGATGAGTCAAATATCTTCTTTAATGCGTTTTTGGAACCGTATAAAAATGTAGAACTACTGCTTGGTGTAAGAAAGGTAGACTTTTCACAAAGCGTATATCAGTATGTACTTGATGACTCAAACATCGTAACTAAAGAGAAAGAGTCTTTGGATGTAAATGACATCTATCCTAGTATGAGTCTTAAATACAAATACAACGAGAAAAATCACTACGATATAGCTTTTTCTAAGACATATATCACACCTGATCTGAGAGAGTTTACGAGCGGGGAGTATTTTCACCCTTACGAAGTAGCTACTATACTTGGTAATCCTGACTTGGTAAATACAGATATTTTGAGTTTTGACTTTAAGTACTCTCACTATTTCTCAGATACTCAAAACATAAAAATTGGTACTTTTTACAAGATTTTAGACAAACCTATTGAAGATGTTATGGTGCCATCATCATCACTTCCAATATATTCATTTGACAATGCAGATGTAGCTACACTCTTTGGTGTAGAGGTTGATGGTAGAAAAAGCTTTGCTTTTTTAAGTGAGTCACTTGAAGATCTTTATGTCTCAGGAAACTTTTCTTATACAAACTCGATAGTTACACTAAGAGAGGAACAAGAGAGTATCTACAGCTCAAACAACCGCCAACTACAAGGTTTGTCCCCTTATGTTGTAAATGTAACCCTTGCTTACGATACTGACTACCGCTCAGTGACTATGTCTTTTAACAAAATGGGAGAGAGAATCAGAAAGCTTGGGATGATAGATGATTCAAAAGCATACCCTGACTACTACGAAGACCCTGCGGCTATTTTAGATCTAATTTGGATTGAGAAGTTTAAAAACTCTTTGGAGATAAAAGCAAAACTTGGAAACATTCTTCAAATGGAGACTCTCTGGACTCAAGGCGGAAATATCACAAATAGTTTTACAGACCCTATGACATTCTCTGCAAGTATGTCATACAAGTACTGATTTTGTAACCATCGTGAAATATAAAGGTTATAAAATATCTAAGTTTAATAAGGAATAACAAGTGCAAGAACATATCTTAATCGTTGATGATGACAACGATATTTTAGAACTTCTAGAATACAACCTGAGTAATGCTGGTTATGATGTGATAGGTTTTTTAAACACTAAACATGTAAGACGTGTCCTTCAAGAGGAACCTGTTGATCTTATTATTATGGACAGAAACCTTCCTGATATCGAAGGCTCTAGCTACATAGAGATGTTAAGAAGCAAAAACATAAACACACCCGTTATTTTTCTAAGTGCTAAAGACAGCCAAGAGGAGATAAACGAGGGCTTTTTAAAAGGTGGTGATGACTACATCACGAAACCTTTTGATATAGAAGAGTTACAACTTCGCATAAAAGCTGTTCTAAACAGATACAACATAAATTCTAAAGAGACTCAAAAAAATCTAGAGTACCAAGATATAAAACTTGACTTGAATCTTCACAAAGCTACCATCGGTGAATATGAGGCTGATCTTACAAAGCTAGAGACTGCCCTTCTTCATATACTAATAGTAAATAAAGGAAAAGTCTTAGACAGAGAGTTCTTACTAAAACATATCTGGAAAGATACGGAGAACATCCACCAAAAAACAGTAAATGTAGCTATGAAAAGATTAAAAGAGAAGATAGACCCTTTTAAGAACAAAGAGTACATAAAAACTATCCGTGGGGTTGGTTACTTACTGAACTAGATCTAATCTAGTGTTATAACTTCTTCAACTTCTCGTTCTTTTATCTCGTGAACGACAACTCTGTTGCGACCGTTTCTTTTTGCTTTGTAAAGTGCTTTATCTGCTGCATTTGTCAAGTGATAATGACTGTACCCATGTGATGGGTAAGCAGCAATTCCAAGACTTATAGTGACTGAAGGAATATTTGGAAGTTCATGTTTGTCCCACTCTATACTTTCAACTGACTGACGAACTCTTTCACCAACTTCATAAGCTATATCTGTATCACTATAAGGCAACACAACAATAAACTCTTCACCACCATATCTAGCAACTGTATCACCTTCTCTAACTGATTTTTGTATCGTTGTAGCAACATACCGTAAAACAATATCACCGACCTTATGACCATATTCATCATTAAATCGTTTAAAATTATCAATATCTATCATAAATACACTTAAAGGGGTCTCTTTACGTTTAGAGATATTTAATAATCCAAATAGATACTCTGTTATGTAGCGTCTATTGTATATGTTTGTAAGAGGATCAGTCAAGGCTTGATTTTTATATGCATTCAATAAATTTATATTACTGATAGTTAAAGATGTAAGGTCTATATATGGTATCAAATAGCTTTCTAAAAACCTGATCTTTGATTCCATAGAACCGTTAATATCTTCATTATTTCTTAATCTGTTATTGTCAAGAGTAAATTTGATTACGCCAGTCTGTTTTCCACTAGACATCATTGGTTTACAAATGACTGTTTCATCTTCTGAAAAGGTACATACAGAACAGGCTGTTTTCTTCGAGTCATCTAACAATACTCTGTTACCCGTTCTATAAGCCAAACATTCTAAAGGTGCTGACAATAACTCTTCAGAAAACTCTTCATCTAAATTATCATAATTTACCGTTATTGGCTCAAAACGATTTAAGCTATGGTTGATCTCAAGCAAGATCAATTTTTTTATAAAAAAATCATTCTCTACAGCGATAAAAAGATTGTTTACTAGTTGCTTTTTGTCACTCTCAGCAACTGTCATTTTTAAAAATTCATCAAAGTGTATTTTATAACAAGACCATTTTTGAAGCATTCCAAAAGTGTCCCCTATTCTACTTTTAAGCTCTTCAGGAAGTAGGATATTATCGATTTTTTTCATTTCCTTACAATCTGAATATGATGATAGTATTCCATTCACAAATTCACGAAGATTAGAATCAAAAAGGTTTTTCAAAGGCTTATCTATTTTTACTCTACTATAGTAAGCTATAAACCCCATATAAGCAATTAGACAAAGTAAAACCCAAATAGTAATATATAGATTTTCATCAAATATTGAATTTTTTAACTCTTTTTTTGAAAAACCGCACAATAAATATATAGGATTATCAATAATAATATTAGATACCATAAAAATATTATCACTATCTTCATGGTAGTAAGTAAACCCATTATTGTCATTAATATGATCTACTACTGAAATATTTTCTGGCAAATTATTATGGGTTATTAAATTTTTTTTGGAATCTATTAATGCAGAAAAGAGATTTACATCATTTTGATAAATATGTTCTTTAAGAATATTTTTTAATGTTTCATTAGTTATAGAATCTTTTGACAAATGTATATTATTTATCTTTTCAATTGTATTGCGAACATAGTTTTTCATATCATTTTCTAAATGATCTTTCTTATTGTTATACATTAAAAAATAGTTAAATGCTAAACTGCTCACAGCAATTAAAATAACTAATACTGAAATAAATATATTGAGACGTTTAGTAATCATTGATTTAACCTTTGAACATGATCTAACAGAAATTTTTTAAATGCAATGTTATCTTATTAACCTTTAATAATTTCTTTTTATAGTTCATATAATAATTAAAATGCAAAAAGTTCCAGAATATTCCCTTTTTTCATACTTACTAAACTAACTTTATCTGCTTGAACCTCTAGAGCGGTTTCTGGAGTTAGACTTCGGTTTGCTTTGAGAAGATTTTCCTCTTCCCTGTGAGCGACCTCTTCCTCCACCCATGTTTATAGGTTCAGCTTTTATCGATGGGTCGGGACGAAATCCTTTTAGCCACACTTTTGGTATATCTTTTTTTATAAGCTTTTCTATATTGTCTAAAAATTCATTTTCATCTATACATACCAGTGAAACTGCTTCACCTTCATTTCCAGCCCTACCTGTACGACCGATACGATGTACATAATCTTCACTTACGTTTGGAAGTTCATAATTCACTACATGTGGTAGTTGATCTATGTCTATTCCACGTGCAGCTATATCTGTTGCAACAAGCACTCTAATATCACCTTTTTTAAAGTCTGCGAGTGCTTTTGTTCTAGCGTTTTGGCTTTTGTTACCATGAATCGCTACAGCTGGAATGCCGTCTTTTTCAAGTTGCCCACACAATTTGTTAGCACCATGTTTTGTTCTTGTAAATACTAAGACCTGCTTCCATTTTCCCTCAGTTATCAGATGAGTTAAAAGCTCGCGTTTACGAGCTTTGTCTACATGATATACAGCTTGCTTTACTATCTCGCTTGATGTGTTTCTTCTTGCGACTTCTATAAGTGTAGGAGACTTTAGCAAACTTTCTGATAGTTTTTTTATCTCATTTGAGTATGTTGCTGAAAAAAGTAATGTTTGTCTCTCATTTGGAAGCAATTTCATAATTTTTTTAATATCATTTATAAAACCCATATCAAGCATTCTATCTGCTTCATCAAGTATAAAAAAGTCTACATGTGATAGTTTGATAGTACCTTGAGATATATGGTCAAGCAAACGCCCGGGAGTAGCTACAACAATATCTACACCCTTTTTCAATTGCGTTATTTGAGGGTTTATTTTTACCCCTCCAAAAATAACGGTAGATTTAAAGGGAAGATGTTTTCCATAAAGAACTACACTCTCAGCCACTTGTGCTGCGAGTTCGCGTGTTGGAGTCAGTATAAGTGCACGCAATTCATGCTTGTGTTTTGTCGGTTTTGCACGTGAGAGCAACTCTAACAAAGGAAGAGTAAAACCTGCTGTTTTTCCCGTACCTGTTTGTGCACCTGCTAAAATATCTTTTTTCTCTAATATGACAGGAATTGCTTGTTCTTGAATTGGAGTAGCTTTTGTGTAACCTTGTTCTTGTATCGCCTTTAAAATAGGTGCCGATAAACCCAGTTCTTTGAATGTCAACTTAATATTTTCCTAGTTGTTAATATGATTCATAATATCATAACAAACTGCAAGTAAGACCATTGATTTAAATTAATATTTTCTTTAGTTCCTATTTGTAATCATACAGCAACAAAGCTGTAACCTAACAGGTATAATATTTTGTCCATGAAAAACAAACTTCCTAAGAAATGGATAGATAATTTAGAAAAACTAGACATCGCATTCCAAGCTATTTTAAATATTCATACGGGTGATATTTTTGCCGTGGAGGCACTTCTAAGAAACTATCAAGATGTCGGATATAACACGATATTCGAGCTGTTTGACGATGCATATAGTGAAAATGTTATCTACAGCTTTGATATCGCCCTTAGAGAAAAAGCTATAAAAAAATTTACAAAAATCAGAAACTACAAAAATATCAAACTATTTTACAACTTAGACAACCGTGTACTTCAGATGCCTGACTTTGAACCTGGAAATACTGAAGAGCTTATAAAAAAACATGGGATCTTAAAAGAAAACATATGTTTTGAGATATCTGAGCGACATGAAATAAATGCTATAGATACGATTGAAAGGATCACATCTCATTACAAAGAGGAAAATTTCTCCATAGCTATTGATGATTTTGGAACAGGCTACTCAGGGTATAAACTGCTTTACGACATCACTCCCGATGTTATAAAAATAGACCGCTTCTTTCTAACAAATATAGAAAAAGATGCCAAGAAAAAACTAATGGTAAGAAACATAATCTACCTCTCGGCCCAGCTTGGTATAAAAGTTATAGCCGAGGGTGTTGAGACAAGGGAGGAGCTGCTTACATGTAGAGATATAGGCTGTCATCTAGTTCAAGGCTACCTGATACAACATCCAACTACAAACACGAAAAAAATATTTGAAACATATAAACATATCTCAAAGTGTGTCAAAAAAAATTCACGCTCAAACCATGTTAAAGACCATATAAAATCAAATCTTATAAAAGTAGAACCTTTAGAGATAAACACAAAGATGAGTGATGTTATAGACTACTTTAAAAAGCACCAAAACACAACTATAATCCCCGTAGTAAACCAAAGTAAAGAACCAGTAGGAGTACTACATGAAGATGAAGTAAAAGACCTGCTCTACTCACCTTACGGGCGTTCACTTTTACTAAACAACGGCTCTAAAAAATCAAAACTAAAGAACATTACAAAACCGTGCGGAAGTACCGACATAAACTCAGATACCTCAACCATCATTGAGCTGTTCTCAAATGATTCTGAGTCTGATGGGATCATCATAACAAAAAACTCAAAGTACTACGGCTTTTTATCGGCAAGATCCATCATCAACATAATGAATGAGCAAAACATCCTACATGCAAGAGAGCAAAACCCTTTAACAAAACTCCCGGGAAACTCTTTGATAGAGAAGTTTATAGATGAAGCCGTAAGTTCAAATGACACCTATCTTATGTGTTATTTTGACCTTGATAATTTTAAAGCTTTTAACGATGTCTACGGATTTAGAAACGGTGACAGAGTTATACAGTTATTTGCAGACATTTTAAGGAAACAACTCGACAGTAGTTTTTTTAAAGCTCATATTGGGGGTGATGATTTTTTTGTTGGTGTTAAATCAGGTAGCCAAATGTCATGTACAAAATCATATATACAAAAATGCTCTACAGAGGGAAATACTTGCTTACAAGACAGTAACTGTTGGAAAATATCAAGAATTGAGCATGTGATAGACAAGTTCATAAATGATGTAAAGGAGTTTTATACACCAGATGATAAACAAAACGGCTTCATAATCTCAAAAAATAGAGACGGTGATGAGAAAAAGTTTGAACTTTTAAGTGTCAGTGCGGCAATAGTGGAGTTACATTCCACCTCAAAAAAGAGAGATAAAAATATGCTTGACAATATCTTTAGTACACAAAAAAAAGTTGCTAAACAAAGTGAAACTCACATTGCACTTTGCTCGCTTTTATAAGTTATTAACTCAAGGAGAAAAAGATGATAGATATACAAAAAGAGATATACCAAAAATACCCGAATCTGAAAAACAATAAGCTTTTAGACAAGTCACTTTCAAAATTTGCAAAAACTATAGTCCATGAAAAGACCATCAATGATTTTTTAGCAAAGTATGAGCATTTAAAAGGTTTTGAGTTTATAGATGAAGTACTTAGCTACTTTAACTTCAACTTTTCATTCAAAGAGAGCCAATTAGAAAACATCCCTACTTCTGGAAGGGTTGTAATAATATCAAACCACCCTCTTGGTTCACTCGATGCCTTTGTTCTTTTAAAAATGATCTCAAAGGTCAGACACGATGTAAAGATCGTGGCAAATGACTATCTTGCAGAGTTTAAATCTATAGAGTCTTTGCTTATCACCATAAATAACTTTAAAGACAAGCAGACAAAAGAGTCTATCTCCAAGATATACTCCCACTTGGAAAATGACGGTGCACTTATTATCTTCCCTGCAGGTGAAGTAAGCCGCATGTCCGCAAAAGGTGTAAGGGACGGTAAGTGGCAAAAAGGTTTTTTAAAGTTCGCTACTCGTACAAAAAGCCCTATTCTCCCTGTACATGTGGATGCTAAGAACTCTAAGATGTTCTACTCCATAAGCACGCTAAATAAAAAAGTATCCACTATTTTACTCTCACATGAGATGTTCAAACAGCGTGATAAAAGTATAACTATAGATATTGGGCAAGTTATTCCAAACTCAAATATTCATCCGCCCTCTTTAAATGTAGATGCGGTCGTAAAACTCTACAAACAACATGTATATCAGTTAAAAAAATCTCGTGCATTGTTTAAAACTCAAAAAGCCATAGCGCACCCAGAAGATACAAAACTTATAAAAAAAGAGCTAAAGGGAGCTGAGTTGCTTGGTCGTACAAATGATGGCAAAAGCATATACCTATACTCAAACACTGAAGAGTCAATCATATTAAAAGAGATAGGAAGACTTCGAGAAGTAGCTTTTAGAAAAGTTGGTGAGGGAGCGAATGAAAGACGTGATCTGGACAAGTATGACAAATACTACAAACACATAGTCCTGTGGGATGACAACGATCTTGAGATAGTGGGTTCGTACCGCATCGGAGTATGTCAAGAGATCTTAGATTCTCATGGAGTAAAAGGTCTTTACAACACTACTCTTTTTGATTTTTCAGATAGGTTCATTGAGATTCTGCCTGAGTCCATTGAACTAGGTCGTAGTTTTGTTCAACCAAAATACTGGGGGACTCGTGCACTTGATTATCTTTGGTACGGCATAGGTGCATATCTGTGTAAAAACCCTCAGATAAAATATATGTTTGGTCCTGTAAGCTTAAGTGCTTCGTATCCACAAGTCGCTAAAGATATTATATTTAACTTTTTCGACAACTATTTTAAAGACAAGGACTCTTTAGTTGAGTCAAAATCTCCATATAATTTTAAAACTGATGATGATCTGTTAAAACTTTTAGATAATGAACTTGTAAAAGATGATTACAAAGAGGATTTTAAGACCGTTAAGAAGTTACTTAAAAATTTTGACAGCACTATCCCAGTTCTATATAAACAATATGCTGACCTGTGTGATAAAGGCGGTATAAAATTTTGTGCTTACAATGTAGATGAACAGTTTGCTTCATGTGTGGACAGTTTTATTGTCGTAGATATATCTAAAATGAAAGAGGCACAAAAAAAAAGATACATAAAGTGTGAATAATTATTACACATAAACTTTTACTAGAAAATAACCTTATATTTTTAATAAGTATTAATTTTAATTAGGTAGTATTTCCAAATTAATTACACAAGGACTCCTAATGGATAGAAGAGATTTTTTCAAGTCATCTCTTGTTGCATCTGCTGCGATTATGGGCACGTCTCTAAGCGCTGGTGTTACAACACAACCTATTGATTCAAGAAAAGTTTCTAAAATGGCTTTTCCGGAAAAGAAACCACTTATAACTTACTCTGACAGACCACCTCTACTAGAATCGCCTAGAGGTACATTTACTCAAGCTTTGACTCCAAACGATGAGTTTTTTGTACGCTGGCATCTTCCAGAGATCCCAACACATATAGACCCTGACAACTACACTATACATATCAATGGTCTAGTAGATAAAGAGTTACATATCTCTTTAAACGATCTAAAATCTAATTTTGAACAAGTTGAAGTTGATGCCGTACTACAATGTGGTGGAAACTCAAGAAGTGCATTTAAACCGATCGCAGGCGGTATCCAATGGGGTAGCGGTGCTATGGGTTGTGCTAGATGGAAAGGTGTAAGACTATCAGACATCCTAGCTCGTGCAGGACTTAAAAGAGAAGCAAAATATATCGGTTTTAACGGTAAAGATAAAGCAGCTTACTATGAAACACCTAACTTTGTTCGCGAGATGGAGCTTCATGAGTTAGACGACCATGTTATTTTAGCTTATGAGATGAACGGCGAAGATCTTCCATACCTAAACGGTTATCCACTACGTTTAGTTATCCCTGGATACTACTCTGATAGCTGGGTTAAAATGATCTCTAATATTACGGTTACGGATAAATACAGATCTCTTTTCTTTATGGATGTAGCTTACCGTGTGCCTGACAATGAAACTGAGAGTGAAACACCGGAAAATAGATTCAAGTCTACTAAACCTATTACGACCATGAATGTAAAATCGGTTATCGGTTACCCTGAAAACGGTGATAAAGTTTATCATAACTCACATGTAGTCGTTCGCGGTGTTGCGTGGGATGACGGTCATGGTATAAAAGCTGTAAAAGTATCGACTGATAATGGAAAAACTTGGGAAGATGCAATAATCAAAAAAGCGGGGCGTTATGCTTTCCAAGCGTTTAGATTTGCTTACAAACCTACTACATATGGAAAAGTAAAAATTATGGCTAAAGCTATTGACAACTTAGGTAACGAGCAGCCATTGGCTAAAAACGTTCTTTGGAACCACGGTGGATACAAATATAACGGTATCGATGAAGTTACTGTAGAAGTGATATAGGGAGCAGACATGAAAAATATTTTAACTAAAACATTATTAGCAGCAGCGCTTAGTACAGCTCCACTTTTAGCTCAAGTAAAAGGTGATGTTGCAGTACCTTACATCTCATATGAGATTAAAATGGGTAAAGGTTTCGATGCAGTTCAGGCAAACTGTCTAATGTGTCACTCTTTTGGTTACATCATAAACCAAGGTCCACAATCTCGTGAATTTTGGGCTAAAAAAACAGAGAAGATGATACATCACTTTAAAGCACCTATCACTAAAGAGGATGCTGAAACGGTAAACGATTACCTTTTTGAACACTACGGAAACGGTAAAAGAAAATAAACCTTTCCAAAAGCTCCCAAAAGGGAGTTTTATCTTCCTCAACTCTTATTATTCTTGTCCTAAAATTTACAAGTTTAGGAACTGTCTAGTTTAGAAGGGACATTCTAATTGGGGCTAGACACGGAATTATGAATGGTCCCGTTAATTGCAATAAAAATTTACTATAATGTGCTTGTTTTTTCATTAGATCTGAATTTTACAAAAAATTTACACAGTTTCTTCCACTATCTTTAGCCTGATAAAGTGCTTTATCTGCTCTTGCAATTAGTTCATTGATTTTTTCACCTGAACGATATAATGCAACTCCAAAACTAGCCGTCTTATGGTTTACTATAGAAAATTTATATTCTTCTACGCTCATTCTTAGCTTTTGAGCTAAATTAATCAAATTATCTTTATCTATATTTTCTACGATTAGTAAAAATTCTTCTCCGCCCCATCTTCCGATAATATCAGTTTCTCTTGAAGCATTTTTCAGTAAAGTAGCAAATTCTTGTAGTATTGTGTCACCTGCTTGGTGTCCATAATCGTCATTAACCTGTTTGAAATAATCAATATCTATCATAATTGCACCGAAAATAGTTCTGTATCTTTTTGAATGCTTAAATTGGTTTTCCAAAGCTTCATCGAGTTTAGAGCGATTAAATAAACCTGTAAGATGGTCTTTTGCTGCTAACTCCTCTAGTTGAGTATTTTTAAGTTCAATTTCCTTTGTTCTCTCTTTGACCTTTTTTTCAAGTTTTTTGCGCCTACTTATATCTTTAATGGTCCAAAGGACACCTTTGCTCAAATTTGCAGGGGTGTTTTCATCGAGTGCCTTTCCTGATAGTTCACACCATATAGATGATGAGTCTTTTCTTTGCAATTTATATTCAATGTTAAATTTTTCTTTCTCTTTGAGTGGTTCAAAATTTGTTTTACCAAACTCTACATATCTTTCTTGAGAAAGGTGGAATTTTCGCATGCTCATACCTACCATCTCTTGAGGGTTTTTATAGCCGAAAATATCTGCAAGTCTTTGATTTCCTTTCACAAGTATTCTATCACCTGTTATATACATCAAACCGACTAATGCATTATTGAAGATTTGTGAGAGTTCATACTCTCTAGATTTTAATTTTTCATTTGATATCTTTATTTGTTCTAAAATTTGGTGTTCTTTTTCTAGAACAACTTTTTCGTTGTAATCTTTTTCTATCGCCACAGATGCCAAATGAGCGTAGGAATTAATTAATTTTAAATCGAAATCACTCGGTTTTTTTCGTTTTTCGTGGTATATGGCAAATGTTCCAAGTATTTCATCTTTTGATGAAAATATGGGATGCGACCAGCATGAGTGAAGATTTGCTTTTTGTGTTAAGCTCAAATAAGGTTGCCAATTTTCATGTGTATCGATGTCTTCGACAATTACTTTTGTTTTTTTGAATGCAGCACTTCCACAGGAACCTACTTTTTCTCCGATTTCAACGCCGTGAATAGCCTCATTGTAAAAATCAGGAAGAGAGGGAGCTGAACCTGTCAATAGATGTGTCTTTGTTTCATCTAGCAGTAGAATGGAGCATAACGAACTACGGTTTCTTTCCTCTGCTAAATGAACGATTTTGTCAAGAATCTTTTTTAGATCATCATGTATAGCGATGTACTCTAAAATTTTTTTACTGTCTTTAAATATAAGTTCGTACTGTTTTTTTATGGTTACATTTCTTGCTATACAAAAAAGTCCCGCCTGATTGCCTTCATTATCATACACTATTTGTTTAGTCGTATGAAAATATATATCGTCTCCATCAGGTACCTTGAAGACTTCACCGTAGGATCTATCTTTGTTCTCTGCCAAAATATTTTTATCGTCTTGTGTAAATTTAACAGCATTTTCATAAGAGTAAAAATCAAATACAGTTTTATTGAGCACTTCTTTTCTGGTTTTATTGTTAAAGTTTAAAAATGCATTGTTACAGTGTTTATACTCACCATTTATATTTTTAAAAAATACTAAATCAGTAATTAATTCTATAATATTGTCTAATTTGTTTAAATCATTATAATTAATTTTCATAGGAGTGACATAATATCGTATATAACTTTAAAAGTATTTAAGTGGAATGTTCCCAATAAACTAGACAGTATTGATGTATTCAATAACCTCTTATATATGTAATATAAAGCACTTAAAACAGTTTTCTATGTGCCACAAAGTGTTCAAAAAGTAAAAACATGCAAAGTTCCATAAACCTTAAGAAGTTATAGAGCAAAACTCAAAGCTTAACAGCCTCTTCATACATGGCAGTAGCTGTCTTTTCCGTCTCTACGATCACATGTGAAAGATTTAAACCAGCTAATGATTCTTGCTCCTCGTACTTATTTACTTTAACGATCGTTTTTGCATTTTCTCTAAGATCACTTACCGCCTGACATATCTGATGAAGTTTTTGAGAGTTTCCAATAGATATAATAACCGCATGTGCATTTTTTATGTTTACCGATTCTAACACACTTTTTTGTGCTGCGTTTCCAAAGATAACGGGTTTGTTTAACTTTCTGGCATCTTTTACCTTTTGTATATCACCCTCTATCGCAATGTACTTCATCTTATTGTTTGAAATAAGTTTTGATATGTTCTTTCCAAGTCTTCCATAACCTATAAGCACTATATGATCTGTAAGCTCTTCCTCTTCTTTTACAGTTGAGAGTTCATCAGAATCTTTTGTTCTATAATCAAGCAGATCAACTAGGTAAGAAACATTTTTAAGAACAAACGGAGTTAAGATCATAGATATTACGACCATAACTATCAATACCTGCCCAATAACCGGATCAATAAGGTTTTTAGCAAAAGAGAGTTCAAAGATAACTAAAGCAAACTCCCCGAGTTGAAACAAACTAAGTGCAGTTTTTAAAGATGTTCTCGAGTTTGTACCAAATCTTACTAATGTAAAAATAACTACGATTTTTATCAAAATGATCACAGGAAGGATCAACAATATAGTATTTATATTTTCGTAAATTATTTTAAAATCAAGCTGCATACCGACAGTTACGAAAAACACACCAAGAAGCAAGTCTCTAAAAGGTATCAGGTCAGCTTCTACCTGATGTTTGTAGTGTGTCTCAGCTATCATCATACCTGCTACAAAAGCCCCCAAAGAGTATGAAAAGCCAAACATGTGTGCCAAATATGAAGCACCCATGACTATAAGTAAGACAGAACCTACAAAGATCTCATTTGATTTTGTTTTGCTTACCTGATGAAAAAATGGTTCAAGCACGTATTTACCGGCTAAGAACAAGCCAAGTAGTAAAATAAAAGCATTGACAACCGTGTCTAATAAAAGCGAAGAAACAGACTTATCGGTCATGCTAAAGATCGTTATCATTAAAAGTATAGGGATAACTGCTATATCTTGAAAAAGTAATATCCCTAGAACTTTACGCCCGAAAAGTTTGTTAATATCCCCATTTTCATTTAGAAGCTTTAAAACAATAGCAGTTGAGGAGAGCGCTAATGCCGCACCTATAATAATAGACGACCTTGTCTCTATTGAGAATATCATATGCGCTAAAAATGCAAATATTGCTGCTGTTAGAAAAACCTGAAGTGCTCCGTATAAAAACACCTCTTTTTTCATTTTCATTAGGTTTCGCACAGAAAATTCAAGTCCAATGGTGAACATTAAGAAAACCACGCCAAACTCAGCTATCTCTTTTAGTTCATGTGAATGTACGGCATTATGAAGATTGAAACCATAGGCTATGATAGTACCTGTTGCTATATAACCTATGATTGTGGGAATTGAGAATTTTCTTAGAAAAAGATTTAAAAGCGTTGCGCTTAATATTGAAAAAATTATTATCTCTAGCATTTTGCATAGCCTTTTTTAAATATGCAAGATTATACACTTAGAAAACTAATATTTATAGAGGAGACAAAGCCTTTTGAAAATAGGCTTTGTTTTTTTTAGAACTCTACTTGAGCAGTTAACATGTAAGCCATACCGTTTAAGTCTTCTCTGTCACTTCCTGCTTCATTGTCAGTAACGATAACGTTAGCTACCCATTGAACGTTATGGTTTTGTTGCCAAACTCCACCAACTATGTAAGCGTTGTCTGCTTTTTCATTAGAAGATACTAACTGTGTATCTGTCCAAGAGTCATAACGAGCGATCGCTCTATACTCATAAGAGCTACCAAAACGATACTCACCATTTACAGAATATCCAGATCCTGCTTGAGCAGATACATATGTAGAATCTTCAGCAGTATCGCTAGAAGTTACATACTGAGCAGATACTAAGAATGCAGGTTGGTTATATACTGCATGTAAGCCGTAGAAAACTAGATCATCATATCTATCGTTTGTATCATCTGAGTTTGTATCAACACCTTTATGTTTTGGGTTGTATTGACCAAAGAAAGATACATCGGCATAAGTTTTTTTAGTCTGTTTGTCTTTACCGTTTACGCCAAGTAAGTGAGCTGTAGCTCTCCACTCAAGACTTAAACTTGTTCCTACATCTTCATCTAAACCTGAATCATCATCATTTTGGTCCGAGTGGTAACCTTCACCGTTAAAAAGACCTATCTCAGTATCTACATACTCAGTCTTAGTTTTAAAGTTAAAACCAAAGTCAGCAGAGTTAGATAGATCTCCACCATTTTTAGCCTCAATTAGAACTTTTGAGATATCACGGTAGTACCAAGCATTGTGTTCTTCATAGTCATGCCAAGGACGGTGTACAAGACCAAGCTCAACACCAGTGTTTGGAAGTACTTCGTTTAAGTATAAGTATGCATATTTAGCACGAACAACCATATCGTCTTCAGCATTTTGGTGCATATCGAATGTTACACGATAATATGACTTAGGGTCTTCTAAAAGATAAGCTTTTAATTGAAAGTAAGCACGTCTGATCTCAAAGTTAGTCTCATTTGGAGTAGCTGCCGTATCATCATAAGAGTTTTGAGTTAGACCGATATAAGTTAAACCGCTAAATTTTAATTTATCAGTATGTGAGTAAACCGGAGTCGCATCACTTGCTATTGCACTTGTTGCCAGAGTTAAACCGGCTATAGTAGATAGGATGATCTTTTTCATTCTATGTCCTTTTATTTTTTAATTGGCGAAATTATAAATTTCTTTGGTTACGAAAAGATTACAATAAATTACAACAGTGTAACTAAAACGATCATGGCAAAAAAAAAGCTTCTACATCAACGATGCAGAAGCTTTTTTACTCTATATAGTAGGGAATTATTATTTAATATTCTCAGCCCAGTACTCACGAATCATTTTTTTCGTAGCATCAGGAAGTGCGATGTAACCTAAAGATTTAGCTTGAGCGTCACCGTTTTTAAATGCATAGTCATAAAATTTTATAACTTGTTTGTTCATCTCAGGCTTCTCAATAGGAAGTAAGATAAATGTAGCTGCAACTATCGGATATGAAGTATCACCAGGTTGAAGTGCAAGCATCGCGTAAAAGTGTTCTTTTTTAGTCCAGCTTGCATACTTTGCAGCAGCTTTGAAATTCTCTTCCGTAGCTTGAACCCATCTACCAGATGCAGTTTTAAGTACAGCTGCACTTAGGTTGTTTTTCTCTTTATATGCATTTTCGATATAACCGATAGAGTATGGAGTTTGTTTTACCAAGTTAGCAACACCTTCGTTACCTTTACCACCGATACCTACAGCCCAGTCAATAGCTTTACCTGTTCCGAAGTTCTCTTTCCAGTTCTTGCTGCTTCCGCTTAAGTAGTATGTAAAGTTATAAGTAGTACCACTTCCGTCTGAACGGTGAACAACTATTATCTTCTCATTTGGAAGTTTAATATCAGGGTTATTAGCTTTTATAGCTTTATCATTCCATTTAGTAATACGTCCAGAAAAGATATCTGCAACAACTTCATTGCTAAGCTTTAAAGTAGCATCGCTAATTCCATCTACATTAAATGCAATTACTATAGAACCGATTACAGCAGGGAATTGTAATAGCTTTGCACTTGATAGCTTTTTAGTATTTAGTGGCTTGTCTGAAGCACCAAAATCAACTACACGTTTAGTGATCTGCTTGATACCACCACCAGAACCGATAGACTGGTAATTAACACGGTTCTTTGTGTCTTTTCTATAATCAAATGCCCAACCGTAATATAGTGGAGCAGGAAACGATGCACCTGCACCGTTTATTTTATCTTTCGCTAATAAAGGAGTGATAGCTACTGAAGCTACAACCATTGCTGAGAGTATTTTTCTAAACATTTTCATGTCCTTTGTCAAAAATTTGTTGCTGAAATTATAAATGCAGCTTATTACAGATTGGTTACAAAAAACAACATTCTCTGTAATCATTTCGTAATAAAAACGTCTTAAAATTCCGAACTTTATAACTTTGGAGGGCATATTATTTGAGTTTAATAATAGATAAACTTTTTGCGAACACAACTAAGATCATAGCTATAGGTATACTACTTATAGTTGCATCTGTTTTTACTGTTTTGTTTGAACACTCACTCAGCTCCATAGAAGCTTTTGGTTTTGACTTTATCACTGAAACAAAGTGGGCACCAAACTTGGAAAAATTCGGTGCATTGCCTGCGATATACGGTTCTGTTATCTCAACATTTTTAGCGATGATATTAGCAGTACCTGTTGCTATTGGCGTAGCGATATTTTTAAGTGAACTAGCACCTGCAAGACTTAAGTCACCTGTTGGTGTATCTATAGAGCTTTTAGCGGCGATCCCATCTGTTATTTACGGTATGTGGGGACTTTTTTATTTTGTGCCGATAATTCGTGATCTTGTTGGAGGTATAGGTATATCTATGCTTACAGCAGGGATAGTTTTAAGCATTATGATCCTACCTTTTATGGCGGCAGTTACAAGAGATGCTATGAATACTACACCTGATATCTTAAAAGAATCGGCTTACGCTCTAGGTGGAACTAAATGGGATGTAATTAAAGATGTAGTTATACCTTATGCAAAAGCCGGGATTATCGGCTCATTCATCTTAGCGCTCGGTCGTGCTATCGGGGAGACCATGGCGGTTACCTTTGTTATGGGTAATGTACATAAAATATCCGCAGATCTGACACAGCCTGCGACAAGTATCCCTGTAACTTTGGCTAATGAGTTCACGGAAGCTGATACCGATCTGTACTATTCGTCTTTATTTGAACTTTCATTACTACTTTTAGTTATTAGTTTTACCATCATCTCGATTGCTAAGTTTTATTTTCTTAGACGTAAGAAGGTGGCATAGATGACTCAAACAAATAAAAGAATAATGATAAACAAAATAGTAATGGCACTCTCAACTCTGTCTGCCGTTATCGGAATCGGATTTTTATTTTGGATCCTTTATGTACTTGTTGCAAATGGTTTAGATGCACTAAGTTCTACAATATTTTTAGCAGAAGGTGCACCTCCGGGTTATGAAGAGAGTGGATTAAAACACGCACTTGTAGGACAGCTTTATATAGTTGGTTATGCGACTATCATAGGTGTACCTCTTGGAATACTAGCAGGAACATATCTGAGTGAATACGGAGGTCGTGCAAAACTTGCAGAGATCATCCGTGATATCTCAGACATCATGATGAGTGCTCCAAGTATTGTGATCGGTGCTTTTGTATACGCTGTTGTCGTGGCACCAATGGGACACTTTAGCGGTTGGGCAGGAAGTATTGCTCTTAGTATCATTATGCTGCCTATCATCTTACGTACGACTGATGACATGTTACAACTAGTCCCATCAACTCTTCGTGAAGCTGCATTCGCACTCGGTGCTCCTAAGTACAAAGTTATCATGCAGGTAGTTTATCGCGGGGCAAAAGCGGGAATATTAACGGGAGTACTGCTTGGTGTTGCACGTGTGGCAGGTGAGACTGCACCACTTCTGTTCACGTCGTTTAATGACAACTTTTTAAACACTGACATGATGGAACCTATGGCATCCCTCACCGTTACTATGTACAACTACGCGACTAGTCCGTATGAAGATTGGCAAAAACTTGGTTGGGCTGCGGCATTTATACTTAGTATGTTTATCTTAGGATTAAACATTATAGGAAGATTATTTATTATGAATAAAAAATATAAAAACAAAGGAAAATAATGGCGAGTATCGTTGATATTAATGGAGATATTGCACTTGATGTAAAAGATTTTGATTTTACATACGCTGGTGCAGAAGAACCTAGTATAAAAAAAGTAAGTATGCCTATTGCGAAAAACTCCATTACGGCACTAATTGGACCGTCTGGTTGCGGTAAGACTACACTACTTAGAAGCTTTAACCGTATGCATGACCTATATCCCGGTAATAAGTATGAGGGTGAAGTTATGTTTAAAGACAGAAACATTTTAGGAGCTAAGGAGGATCTTATAAACCTTCGCATCCAAATAGGTATGATCTTTCAAAAACCTACAGCCTTTCCTATGAGCATTTTTGATAATGTAGCATATGGGATGAGACTTCAAGGAATAAAAAACAAAACAGAGCTTCAAGACAGAGTTGAAAAAGCCCTAAAAGATGCGGCTATTTTCAAAGAGGTAAAAGACAGACTAAAACACGATGCAAACGGTTTATCCGGTGGTCAGCAACAACGTCTATGTATAGCTCGTGCTATTGCCGTTGAGCCTGAGGTTTTACTCTTTGATGAGCCGACATCTGCACTTGATCCTATCTCGACTGCGGGTATAGAAGAGTTGGTCGTCTCTTTAAAAGACAGAGTTAGCATAGTTATAGTTACACACAACATGCAACAAGCCGCACGTGTTAGCGACTATACTGGTTTTATGTATCTAGGTGAGCTTATAGAGCTTGGTCGTACTGAGGAGCTTTTTGTTACGCCAAACGAGAAGCTAACACAAGATTATATCACCGGTAAATTTGGTTAATAGGAAATTATATGAGAAGTAAATACGAAATAAAAATAACAGATATCAGAGAGAAGATCGCTGAACTTTTAAAAAGCATAACTGATGGTAACAAACTATCTTATGAAGCTTATAAAGAAAATGACGAGACAAAGTTTCAAGAGGTTCAAAACAAGTTAAACAACATTGGTGTGAGTGCTGATATCATAGATAACGAGATTATTAAAGCGTTCGCACTTTTTGGACCTGAAGCAGATGAACTGCGTTCACTCATCGCATATTTAAAAATGACAAATGAGATAGTTCGCATAGGTATGGGTATTAAAAAGTATGCACGCAGAATGAAAGAGCATATGGACAGTGCATGTGACCTTGAACCGCTTAATCCTACAATACTGCCTCTTCATAAAAGTACGATAGTATCGCTTGAACTTGTACATGAATGTTTTGTTAACATAGATACATGTAACATAGATGACAACTATAGAAAAATAATGGTTGAAGAGAGCAAGAACGATGATCTGTTCTCTGTTTTAGAAAAAGACATTATGACACATATCATAGATGAAAAAGAGCTGGCTATAGAATATGTAAAAGTTCTTGGAAGTCTTAGAAAGTTAGAGCGTTCATGTGATAGAACGGTGAATATAGCAAACTTGATGATGTATGCAAAAAACGGTGGGGAGATTCATCTTCACCAATAGATCACACACCTAATTTGTGTGATCTTTTTGCTCATCGATGTAGTGTGAGATAGCATCTTTAATATTGTCTAATTTATTTGGATTACCCTGAAGGTTTTCAAAGTGCTTAGCTATATCTTTATCATTTTCAACTTTTAGGTCTGCAATTTTTGAACACACTTGAAGAAAAACTTCATAAGGTACATCATCACCACGTTTTAAAAAATATATAGCACGTTGAAGTGATACAAATGGGTTTACACTAACCCTTGTTAGATGGTTTATTCTGGTATTTATATAATTTACGAACTCCATTCTCATATCGCATTCAATGACACTAAAAAGTCTTTTTTTAGTATCGTAGTTACAAAGAAATGCTATTTTTGTCGAATCAAAATCAAATCCATCCACAAGTTCTTTTAAAGAGGCATCTTTAAATCTTTCTCGATACACAAGCTGATAGATATCGTTTTTATATTTATAAGTATAAGAGTTGTTTTCATATTCAAAATAATCATGGTTCATAGCAGAATTTAAAAGTTCTCTATCTTCGTTAGATGGAAAAAACAGATCTAGGTCTCTAAATCTATCTGCTTTTAAACAAGAACCTGCAAGATAAAACTTAAGGTGTCTTTTTTTTATATTTGTCATTATAAGTCTTTGAAAAAACTCATTCAATTTAATAGAAATATTGTCTAATCTATAGTCTAAAAGAGATGCTTGTTCATAAGAAAGTAACTCTTCATAATCTTTCCAAAAATCGTAAATCATCTATCCCTCCTAAAATATTTAAATTAGTTAAATTATATCTCAATCTTAGGTAACATAATTAAAAACAATATACTTTTTAGTTTGATTAATTTTTAATCATCACTATCAGGATTCATAAATTGAAATTAAGATATACTAATGGCAATTTTATTTGGGAGAAAACGAATGGGAAAATTTGTTAATAGTATAGATGAGTTCTTTACATTTTGTGAAGATAATGATGTTCAATTTGTAGACTTAAGATTTACAGATATTAAAGGTGCATGGCACCACCTGACTTACAGAATGAGTGCTGTAAACGCTGAAAACCTAGAAGCTGGTTTTCCGTTTGATGGTTCATCTGTAGAAGCTTGGCAACCGATCAATAAATCAGATATGCTTTTAAAAGCTGATGCTACTACAGCTTTCTTAGATCCTTTTACAGCTGATCCTACAGTTATATTATTTTGTGATGTTTATGATATTTACAAAAATGAACTTTATGAAAAATGTCCACGTTCTATTGCTAAAAAAGCACTTAAACATGCTGAAGAGATCGGTATAGCTGACGCTGCTTACTTCGGACCTGAAAATGAGTTTTTCATTTTTGATGATGTTAAGTTTGTAGACAATATCAATGAAGCTGGTTACAGAGTAGATACTGAAGAGGGTGAGTGGAACTCAAACACTTCTTATGAAGACATGTATAACACGGGTCACAGACCAGGAACTAAAGGTGGTTACTTCCCAGTTCAACCAACAGATTCTATGGTTGATATGCGTGCTGAAATGATGCAAGTTCTAGAGCAAGTTGGTTTAGAAGTTGTTCTTGGTCACCACGAAGTTGCTCAAGCTCAAGGTGAGATCGGTATCGTTTTCTCTGACATTATCGGTGCAGCTGACAATGTTCAAAAATATAAATATGTTGTAAAAATGATAGCTCACCTTAATGGTAAAACAGCTACATTTATGCCTAAACCACTTTTTGGTGATAACGGTAACGGTATGCACGTACACCAATCATTATGGAAAGACGGTAAAAACCTTTTCTATAAAGAGGGTGAATATGGTAATCTTTCTGAGATGGCTCTTAACTACACAGCTGGTATCTTTAAACACGCTCGTGCTGTTGCAGCGTTCACTAACCCAACAACTAACTCATACAAAAGACTTATTCCAGGATTTGAGGCTCCAAGTATCTTAACTTACTCTTCTCAAAACCGTTCAGCTGCTTGTCGTATCCCTTATGGTGCAGGTGAAAAAGCTACTCGTATTGAGATGAGATTCCCAGATTCAACTGCATGTCCATACTTAGCATTTGCTGCAATGATGAT
>Ga0193955_1000012_pt1 | contig 126943 bp, 133 predicted proteins | sample BB_6_MG_FD_140343 | JGI IMG/M metagenome (GOLD analysis project Ga0193955, IMG submission 140343) | Microbial mat bacterial communities from the Broadkill River, Lewes, Delaware, United States - BB_6_MG | ecosystem: Environmental > Aquatic > Freshwater > River > Microbial mats | place: USA... | reverse complement strand
ATTATTGAAGTAAAAAGTCGCCGTGTTGGTGGTGCTACTTATCAAGTTCCAGTAGAAGTACGCCCAGTACGTCAGCAGTCTTTAGCTATCCGTTGGTTAGTTGATGCTGCACGTAAAAGAAACGAAAGAACAATGGCTGAGAGATTAGCTAATGAGTTTATGGAAGCAGCTACTGATAAAGGTAGTGCATTCAAGAAAAAAGAAGATACTTACAGAATGGCAGAAGCTAATAAAGCATTTGCTCATTATAGATGGTAATAGGAAGCTAAAATGGCAAGAAGTCACAAATTAGAAGACGTAAGAAACATCGGTATTGCTGCTCATATTGATGCAGGTAAAACTACAACAACAGAAAGAATTCTTTTCTATACTGGTGTTGAGCATAAGATCGGTGAGGTTCATGATGGTGCTGCTACTATGGACTGGATGGAGCAAGAGCAAGAACGTGGTATTACAATTACGTCAGCTGCAACTACTTGTGAATGGTTAGGTAAACAAATTAACATTATCGATACTCCGGGTCACGTTGACTTCACTATTGAAGTTGAGCGTTCAATGCGTGTACTTGATGGTGCTGTTTCAGTATTCTGTGCTGTTGGTGGTGTTCAACCTCAATCAGAGACAGTTTGGAGACAACGTAACCGTTATAAAGTTCCATCAATCGTTTTTGTTAACAAAATGGATAGAACTGGTGCGGATTTCTATGAAGTTGAGCGTCAAATTCGTGATCGTTTAAAAGGTAACCCGGTTCCTATTCAATTACCTATCGGTGCAGAAGATAATTTCGAAGGTGTTGTTGATTTAGTTAAAATGAAAGCAATCGTTTGGGATAAAGATGCTGCAATGGGTTCAAACTACCATGAAGAAGAAATTCCTGCTGATTTAGCTGATAAAGCTGAAGAGTATAGAGAAAAAATGATCGAATCAATTTCTGAAGCTGATGGTAATGAAGAACTTGCTGAAAAATACCTAGAGGGTGAAGAATTAACTAATGAAGAGATTGTTTCTGGTATAAAAGCCGCAACTATCGGTATGCAAATAGTTCCAATGCTTCCAGGTACTGCATTTAAAAACAAAGGTGTTCAGACATTACTTGACGCTGTTGTTGCTTACCTTCCTTCACCGGTAGAGGCTCCTGCTATTCAGGGTACTTTAATGGATGATGAAGAAGTTGAAGTTGAAGTTCCATCAACTGATGATGGTGATTTCGCTGCATTAGCATTCAAGATCATGACTGACCCATTTGTTGGTGTATTAACTTTCGTACGTGTTTACCGTGGTTCATTAGAAGCTGGTTCATTCGTTCACAACTCTACTAAAGACAAAAAAGAACGTATTGGTCGTATCGTTAAGATGCACGCTATCAAACGTGAAGAAGTTAAAGAGATATATGCAGGTGAGATCGGTGCAGTTGTTGGTTTAAAATCAACTACTACTGGTGATACATTATGTACAGGTGATACAAAAATCGTTCTTGAAAGAATGGATTTCCCTGAGCCGGTAATCTCTGTTGCAGTTGAGCCAAAAACTAAAGCTGACCAAGAAAAAATGGGTCTAGCATTAGGTAAACTTGCTGCTGAAGATCCTTCATTCCGTGTACACACCGATGAAGAAACAGGTCAAACGATTATTTCTGGTATGGGTGAGTTACACCTTGAGATCCTTGTTGATCGTATGATGCGTGAGTTCAAAGTTGAAGCTGAAGTTGGTGCTCCACAGGTATCTTACCGTGAGTCTATCAAAAATGAAGTTGAACAAGAATACAAATATGCTAAACAATCTGGTGGTCGTGGACAATTTGGTCACGTTTATATCAGAATTAAGCCGGGTGAGCCTGACAGCGGTTATATTTTCCATAACGAAATCAAAGGTGGGGTTATTCCAAAAGAGTATATTCCTGCAGTTGAAAAAGGTTGTGAGGAAACTATGCAAAACGGTGTTCTTGCAGGTTATCCTATGGAAGATGTTGAAGTTACATTATATGATGGTTCTTACCACGATGTGGATTCAAATGAGATGGCATTTAAACTTGCTGCATCTATGGCATTTAAAGAGGGTTGTCGTAAAGCAAATCCTTCAATCTTAGAGCCAATGATGAAAGTTGAAGTTGAAGTTCCTGAAGAGTATATGGGTGATGTTATCGGAGACCTTAATCGTCGTCGTGGTCAAGTAAACTCTATGGGTGACAGAAGCGGAAACAAAATTGTTGATGCATATGTTCCATTAGCAGAGATGTTTGGTTACTCTACTGATTTACGTTCATCTACTCAGGGTCGTGCTACATATTCTATGGAATTCCATCACTATGAAGAAGTTCCTAAAAATGTATCTGAAGAGATTATCAAGAAAAGAAACGGGTAAGGAAGTAAATTCCTTCTCCTACGCTAACGCTGAGTTTTTACCACAAGGGTACAATGACTCGGCGTAAAGCCCACGCGCAGAAACCGCGCTTTTAATTTAACTCCCTTAGTAACTATTTATCTTTCTTATTAAATAATTTCACTATAAAACTAAATACAAAACGGAAAAAATATAAAACTAAATATACTATAAATGTATATAAAAGCGGATGTACATAATTTCCTTTTTCTTGCATAAGTCCAAGTCTGGCAGTTGGGTGAGTAAGTAGATCTGGGTGCATAAGCACGATTAGTAGGGTTAAAAGCCCTGTGTATATTATTAGTTCTTTTTTTAGTATATTTATCATGGAAAATATTTTATATGATATGTACTTAGTTGGTACTAAAATTTGTTATAATTTCATTAAAAACGGGACATCTATGAAAATAATATTATTTATAACTCTATTTACACTTGAAATTTTTGCAATAAATCCAAAAGTATATTCAGCATTAGGTGATAAACTATACGATAATCTTGAACATATAGACAGACTTCAAACAAATATTGAATTTAAGATGTACAAGAAAGAGATATCAGAATATATTTTTAATGTAAAATCACTTAAGGGCATTGGTTTTATGATAGATAAGGGTGAGTCAAATATTTCTAAAAACGAGTACTTAAAAAACCTTAGAAAACTCTCTAAAACAAATGATTTTTTTGTTAAAACTGCAAATAAGATCTTTCAAAAGTCCATCAGAAAAGAAAACAGCAAAGAATTTTTAAATATGATTAACACAGGTTTAATTGACACTGATAGACATAAAAATCTGATCAAAGAATATTACTATGATCATAAAGATGAATTAGATATTAGCGGTACTGTTATTGAAAAGTTTATAGAAAAAGATAAAAAACAGAAAAAAAGTGTACATGTAGGACCGACTAAAGAGGAACTTCAAAAAGCTAAAGTAGAGAGGATAAGAGCAAAAGATAGAGCAAAACAAAAAGCTATATCTAAATCTATAGAGGAAGAACTACTAAAGAAAAAGCAAAAGATCAGAGAAGAACAAAAAAAAGAGCTTAGAACCAAATAAGTTCATCTTCCTCATTAGGTCTTCCATCAAGTGTCATGTATGGCTGATAGTGTGCTTTATATGATAATGATGGGCAATCTTTTACATAATAACCCATATATATCCAATCTCTGTTAGTTTCTTTAGCAAAGAGTATTTGTTTGTACATAGATAGCTTTCCAAGTGCGTATTGCTTATAGTCTGGATCATAATAAAAATATATTGAAGATATACCGTTTGGTAATATATCTATTAAGTCAACTCCAATTAGCTTATCAGCATCAAAATAAAGTACCTCATACCCAAACTCGTTAGCACCGCTAACAAATGAGTTATAATATCCTTGTGCAGTTGTAGGAGTGTATTCCCAGTCTTTTGCATCTTTCATATATAGATGATATTTTTCAAAAAGTTCAATATGATCTTTGGTAAGACTTGGTTTTTGTATAGTAGACCTTATTGTTTTTGCTTTTTTTATTACTCTTCTTTGGGATTTTGAAAAAGTAAAGTTTTTTATATCGATCTTAATACTTTTGCATTCGTCGCATGTTTCACATATAGGGCGAAAATACATCTTTCCAAAACGTCTAAATCCTCTTTCTATAAAATCTTCACACTTTTCTTTTGAACAATTGTCAATAATTTTATAATGCATTGTCTGTTCAAGGTTATCAAGATATGAGCATTTATCGTTTATGGAAAATTCTTTTAATATATTCATGTTGAAATTTTGACATAGCATTAGTTAATGTAAACTTATTATAATTATGTTGTTTCTTTATGTTATTTTATAGTATTTTTTTAACTGTAAATTAATCTTATAGGTGATAAAATTATCAAATTATATTATTATTGTGTAAGAGGGGCGTATCATGGATGGTGGTAGTTTTATATCAATAGATAAAAGCGTAATTGCTGAGGGGTGCTCGTATGATTTTTCCATTTATTGCTCTACGAGCCAAAAATCAAAAGTGGAATGTATTAAGCAAAGAGGGGTTGTTGTTGAGAGTAATGATATTATTGTTTTTGACAGGTCAAAAGAATTATATGTAAACGAACAAGACCATGAAGCCTATAAACGATTTTATAGATCTCACCTTTTTAATAATGTACGTGAATTAAATCAAAGAAAAAATAAAACTGCCACAAATAACAATGAACCGGAAGAATTTACACAAAAAGTTGAAGTGATGTATCAAAGCGCTTCTAAAGCTTTAAATGAGCTATTTGACAATCCTGAGACTTTGAACAATTATAAAAAATCAAAAAAAGTTGTAAATGACCTAGTTGACACAGTTTTAGATGATGATTTTACACTTAAATCTCTTATGTGTATTGCAACACATGACTACTATACGCATACCCACTCTATAAATGTAGCTATATATGCTTTAAGTCTAGGGACTTTTTTAGGGTATAAAACTGATGAATTAAAAGATCTGGGAGAAGCTGCATTGCTACATGATCTAGGAAAAAGTAAAGTAAGCAATGCGATCATAAACAAAAACGGACCACTAACTAAAGATGAATTTGACACAATGAAAAGACATTCTGTCTATGGTGTGAGTTTAGGTAAGCAGTTGGGTGTAAAAAATAAAAGAATTTTAGACGGTATAAAATATCACCACGAGAAGATTGACGGTACTGGGTATCCAGAGGGTTTATTTAGAGATCAGATCCCTGTATTTGCACAAATAATAGGTTTATGTGATATATTTGATGCCCTTACAAGTCAAAGAAGTTATAAAAAAGCATTGACATCATTTGAAGCTCTTAAGCTAATGAAACTAGAGATGAAAAATAATCTTAATGTTAAACTACTTGATAAAATGATATTAATGTTTAGATAGTTGGAGTATATATTGGAATTTTTTATTAAGCATCAAACTATTATTTTAAGAACGGTTGGGTCTGTATTATTAGTGCTTTCTTTTGTTATGTATTTTTGGTCATCACCAAAAAAAGGTCTTAGTGAGAACGAAATTGCTGCGGCAAATGTTGCGAGGATGGAAGCTAGAGTAGCTTCTCAAATGGGTGGAGCTACTCATAAAAAAAAGCCTGATGCCAGTCAAATAGCAGAAAAATTTAAAAATACCAGAGAAGATCAGTTAAGATATGCTCTGATAATAATGATGATACTTGGAGTTGGATCTTTAGGATATAGTTTTGTGCGTAAGAATTGAGTGTATAGGGTTTTGTTTTATCCCTTGTTCTGAGTAATCAGAACCCCCTCAATAATAGCATCTATATCACCATCTAGAATTGCACTTACATTTGAGTAAGCTTCGTTACTTCTAGTATCTTTAACTTGCTGGTAAGGCTGCATAACATATGAGCGTATTTGATGTCCCCAGCCTATTTCACTTTTTGCAATTCCGTCTTGTTCCGCTTTTTGAGCTTCCAGTTCTAATTCATAAAGACGTGATTTTAACATCTTCATAGCTGTTGCTTTGTTTTTATGCTGAGATCTATCATTTTGACATTGAACCACAACACCAGTTTCGATATGAGTAATACGAATAGCTGATTCGGTTTTGTTTACATGTTGTCCACCGGCACCAGATGCACGATATGTATCTATACGAATATCTTTGTCCTCTATCTCTATCTCTATATTGTCATCAACTTCAGGTGAGACCATAACTGATGAAAAAGATGTGTGACGTTTTGCATTTGAATCAAAAGGGCTTATTCTTACTAAACGGTGGATACCGTTCTCAACTTTTAGGTATCCATATGCATTTTCACCTTTAATAATTATAGATACGTCTTTGATCCCGGCTTCTTCACCAACTTGATAGTCAAGGGTATCAACTTTAAATCCACGTCTCTCAGCCCAACGTTTATACATGCGAAGAAGCATTGAAGCCCAGTCTTGGCTCTCAGTACCCCCTGCACCAGGGTGGATAGATAAAATAGCATTGTTAGAATCACTTTCACCACTTAGCAGAACTTCTAATTCCATCTTGTTTATCTGCTCTTGCAGATTTGATGCATCTTCATACAAAGATTCAATAGAGTCTTCATCACTCTCCTCTTTTGCCATCTCATATAGCTCTTTTGCATCTTCAATTGCTTCATTTGCTACATTGTATTTATCTAATTTACGTTCACATTGAGTTTTTTCTTTTTGAATTTTTGCAGCATTTTTTGCATCGTTCCAAAACTCAGGATCGTTTTCTATAGCCTCTATCTCTTTAAGTCTATTTTTCAGTTTTTCAGGTTCAACTACGCCGGTGATGTTATCCATCTTTGTAGATAATGTTTTTAAAAGTTCAGTGTATTCGTAGTTGTCCATTGTTTATCCATATGTTTTAATAAAAAAGGCACATGCGGCCTTGAAAAAATAGTATAATTTCGAAATTATAACACATTAGGTAAGAAAATGAAGATTATTTCAAAGCCACTTGAACTAAATAATTATGTAAAAAATTTAAATAAAACTATTGGGTTTGTTCCAACTATGGGTGCTCTACATGAAGGGCATATATCACTTATTAAAGAAGCTAGAAAAAACAATGAGATCGTTGTCGTATCTATATTTTTAAATCCAACGCAATTTTCAAAAGATGAAGATCTGGACAAATATCCGCGTAAAGATGAAGCGGATAAAAAGATATGTGAATTATCCGGAGTAGATGTATTGTTCTTTCCACATGCTGATGACATGTACGGTAATGATGAAGTGTCGCTATTAGCTCCAAACGTAAGAGGTTATGTGCTAGAAGGAAATACAAGACCTACACATTTTAACGGAATGTTAACAGTTGTAAATAAACTTTTAAACTTGGTTAAACCTACACGCGCTTATTTTGGTAAAAAAGATGCTCAACAACTTAACCTGATAAGTATAATGGTTAAGCAGTTATTTATGAACGTGGAGATCGTTGCAGTAGATACAAAAAGAGATTCTGACGGTTTAGCACTTAGCAGTAGAAATGTGTACCTCTCAAAAGAGCAAAGAAAAGAAGCTTTAAAAATACCGAGCTCTCTGAATTTAGCATCTTCTATGATAAGTAAGGGCATATTAGATGTTAAAGAGATACAAGAAAAAATGTTGGATCATCTCTCACCTCTAGAAGTTTTTTACGCTGAGATCTTAGATAGAGAGTTTAACAAAATAAAAAAAGTTCAAATAGGCAACAGTATAATTTTAGTTGAAGCTGCGGTTGGAGATACTAGGTTACTTGATAATATCTGGCTTTAGATAAGAGTTTTCAACCATTATTTCTATGGCCTTTCTATAAACAAGTACTGATGTTTGAGCGGCAAATTGACTTTTTTTAGGTTCAACTACGATCACACCCATTGTATATTTGCTTTTTTTATCATTAACAAAACCTAAAAAAGCAGTGTTGTATTTATCTACATACTCGCCATTTTCAAACTTGTGTGCTGTTCCAGTTTTTCCACCAACTTCCAGACCAAGTACTTTAGCTTTTCTACCTGTACCTTTATCTACCGTCTTAATTAGTATTCTTTTAACACGTTGCGCAGTTGTGGGGCTAATAACTTGTGCTTGTTCATGTTTTGGTATTTTTATAACTTGACCAAGCTCATTTATAAAACTATCTACTATTTGAGGGGTGACTATTTTTCCATTATTGTTAAATACGCTGTATGCACGTAATAATTGCATTAAATTTGCATGCATACTATAACCGTACGAACATGAAGCCTTGTATATTTCGGAGTTTAATCTTGAAACATTTGGAATTGATCCTTTTTTTTCATAGATCAAATCTGGTGTAGATCTTTTAGAAAAACCAAAATCCTTTAAGCCCTCATAAAAGTCTAAAGCACTCATCTTTTGTGCGAGTTGAGCTATACCAATGTTTGATGAGTGAACAATAACGTTTTCAGCGCTTAACCAATCAAATGGATGTTCATCGGTTAAGATAGTATTTCCAATTCTATAGCGGCCGTTATGTCCGTTAACCAAATCATATGGATTTATAAGTTTCTTATCTAGCAATAGCGCAAATGTAACAGTTTTTATAACACTTCCGGGCTCAAAGGTATACTCAACCACACCAGAGTTAAGTGATGGATAATCTTCTTTTTTTATATCTTTTGGCAAGTATCTGTTTGATGATGCAAGTGAGATTACTTTTGCGGTTTTCGTATCCATTATAGCTAGCATTATCTCTTTAGCTTCTAACTCTTCTTTCATCTCGTCGAGCATCCTCTCCATTCTTACTTGGAGTGAAGCCGTTATGTTTAACCTTATGTTTAATCCATCGACTTGTTGTTTTGTAAAGCTTTCTTTATTCAGAATGATGTATCCGTTTACATCACGTTTGCCTTGACTTAGTTCATCCTGACGCGCATCAAGTTCTGATTCAAAACGTTTCTCTATACCTTTAATACCTTTAATCTTTGTATAGCCGTTATCCTCTATTTTATGTGTGTAGCCTATCAGAGGAGTTAAAAGTTTATTATATGGGTATTCACGGCTCTCTCCACTCTCAATGATGCTTAAACCTTGTACGGTCATGACTCCGGTTCTTGGATTTTCTTTTGCTACAAAAACCTTATATCGTCTTAACTCAGTTGCAAGCTTTTTGAGATATTGTGCATTTTTTTCCTCAATATCATAAGAAAGAACAACTACACCGCGTCTTTTTGAGAGTTTTTTTCTTATTTTATTAGCTTTTATACCGGAGTATATACTAAAGAGTTCGACAAAAAGATCTTTTTTATTTGGATCTATAAATGTTGTGTTCACTACAGCTTTATATAGTTTTGTTGTATAAGCAAGGGTAAAACCGTCAGCACTTAAGACATTTCCACGCATAGCATAAGATGTATTTTTTGAATATAAAGATGGCAAGTGTCTGTATTTTATAACATTTAAAAGCATAACGCCTAAAAATATTAAAAAACCTATAGCTAAGAGAGTATAGAGTAAAAATATCTTTTTACTCTTGTTTTTATTGTCCGCACTCAAGGTGTTATATTTGTGTTCTTCCAAGCTCTTTGTACGCACTTAATGCTTTGTTTCTGATCTCAAGCATTAACTTCATGTTTGTCTCAGCCTTGCCAATAGCAAGAGCCGCCTGATGCAAGTCTTTTACTTCACCTGTTGCAAGATCTGCAACTGCTTCTTCTTTTTTAACTTGAAGATCGTTCATCTCATTGAGGGCACCTTTTAAGTGCTCAGCAAAAGCTTCACCACCATTTGCACCGTCAAGTTTTTGTTTCTGTTTTAACAACTCAGCAGTAGATGAGCTGAATAATCCGTCAACATTATTAGTAATATTACTCATAATCTACTCCTTATTGTAAAAGAGATATCGAAGCAGTTGCCATATCTTTTGCTGATTGAAAAGCTGACACATTCGCCTGATAACTTCTTGTAGCTTCTACTAGATCGGCCATTTCCACGACAGGATTAATATTTGGATACGCTACGTACCCGTTTGCATCCGCGTCAGGATGATTTGGCTCGAACTTCATCTTTGGTTCACGATCATCACGTGAGATCTTATCGACTACTACACTCATTATAGCAGGATTTACCTTTTTTCCAAATTCCCCTTCATTTAAAGGGTCTTGGTATTTTGCGCTATTTGTATCTTCACCTAGTGATTTGTTGTAATAATCATCAAAGTTTATAGCTTTAAAAACTACCTCTTTACGTCTGTAGGGTCCACCCTCATCCGTACGTGTTGTTTGCGCATTTGCTATATTGCTTGAGATTGTATTTACACGAACTCTTTGAGCGCTTAGACCATAACCGCTAATATCAAAACTATTTAAAAAATCACTCACAGCTTATCCTTTATAATCGTTAACTTAATTTACTAGATGCATCGATAACACTTTTAAAGATCGCACCATCTTTTTTAATCGCTTGAACTAAAGCGTTGAACATAATAGAATTTTTCCCCATCTCAGTCGTCTCTACATCTAAATCAACAGAATTTCCGTCATTTCTAGCCATATGACCGTCACGGAAAAAAGTAATAGGCTTATCCGTGTTGGTAGGATTCTGAGGTTCCATGTGATTAGATGAAGTTTGAGCCATTTGTAACTGACCTCTGTCATCGTGCATGATCTCAGCTTTTTTCTCTGCCAAGTATTCTCCAAAACGGATATCACGCGGACGATAGTATGGCGTATCGGCATTAGCGATGTTTGACGCTATCATCTTTTCGCGCGCTGCACGATAGTTTAGTGCTTCTTTTGCTAAGACTGCTGTACGTGATACTGAGATTGCCATACTTTTCACCTATTATTTTATATATTAAAACTATACAAGCAAATATAATTCCAAGTTTTAATATAAAGTTATTAAATATTAAAAAAAAATACTTAGAGTTTGATTTTTTCTATAAGCGGTTATTAAGAATGTTAGGCGCATAATATTGTCTACGATTACTAGTGTAATCAAATTTTTTATTTATGAAAGGATCTATTTATGAAAAGATCTGGTTTTACAATGATCGAATTAATTTTCGTTATCGTTATTTTAGGTATTCTTGCTGCTGTTGCAGTTCCAAAACTTGTTGGTGTTAAAGAACAAGCTGAAGAGGGTAATATCAAAGCATTTGTTGGTACACTAAACCGTACTGTTGGTGCTGCTAAATGGAGTGCATCTTTAATGGATGGTCAAAATGGTTCAGTTACTAATGGAAGTTATAATATTTCTACAACTGATACTGAGATGCCATCAGGTTTAACTTCGTTAGACTTAACACAATGTGTAGACAATAATGCTACATCTTCTGGTGCTGGTCAAGTTGCTACTGCTACTGTAGGAACAACAAGTTTGAGAATTATATGTAAAAATGGTTCAGATTCTGAAGCACCTAAATTTTACTATACTGCTGAAGCAGGTGATCAAAACTTAACTGTAGGTAAAATTAAAATACCTTAATAAACTTTGTAAATTCCCATATTTTTATGGGAGTTTATATCTAACTTTTAACAAAACAATAAACTTCAATCTTAAATAATCAAAACAATGGTATTATAAATAAAAATTACTTCTTATGGGGATTTTTATGCAAAAATCAGCTTTTACAATGATGGAATTAATATTTGTTATAGTGATTTTAGGGATACTAGCTACTATTGCCGTACCTAAATTCAGCGGTATGAAAGAGCAGGCAGATATAGCAAAAGGGCGTTCAGACGTTGCTGCTATTCGTGCGGCCATTTTAAATGAGAGACAGTCTCAGATAATCAAGGGTACTAGTTCATATATACCAAAGTTAACTCCCTTAACAACTTCAACAACACTTTTTACAGGAAATGGGACTAGAAAACTTTTAACATATGGTATAAAGGCAGGTGTGTGGACTCATCCGGCTGATGGAAATTATACTTACACTATAAACGGTGTAGCGACTAATTTTATATATGATAGTGATGATGGTACATTTACTTGTACAGCTACAGCAAGTAACCATTGTGCAAAATTAGTCGATTAAATATACAAACGTTGAACTATTATAAAATCTGCATCTTAAACTCCCCGCTTGGGAGTTACACTTATCACTACAAAGACAAAATAGATACCGGTTATAAAGTACAAATAAAATTTAACAATAGAGAAGTTTTTGGCGTTCTTTTAGAGATATGTGAAAAACCTGATTTTGAAACCTCGGAGATACAAGAAGTCTTAGATGAGTATTACTCTATAAAACAGCTAGAGCTAGCTAGATTTATCTCATCTTACTATATCTGCTCACTAGGAGATGCATTAGGACTTTCAGTACCTTTTAAAGAAACTTCTAGTATTGATAAAGAGGTAGATGCTATTGAGCATAAATTAGATTTATCAGACAAACAAACAAAAGCCTTGGAGTTTTTAAAAAAGCATCAGACATCTTTACTTTTTGGTGACACTGGAAGCGGTAAAACAGAGATATATATGAAATATTTTGAAGATATTTTATCAGAAGGCAAAAGGTGTATATTTTTAATGCCTGAGATATCTTTAACACCACAGATGGATGATAGGCTTAAAAAATACTTTGGCGATGATATAGTGATGTATCACTCAAAGCTTACCCCTAAAAATAAAAAAATAGCCCTAGAGAAGATACGTAGCGGAGAAGCTAAGATCATAGCAGGACCTCGTTCAGCATTGTTTTTGCCGATAAAAGATCTTGGTTTAATAGTCGTTGATGAAGAACATGACGACAGTTATAAATCATCCTCACGACCACGTTACAATGCAAGGGATCTAAGTATATATATGGGTAAGCTTTATGGTGTACATGTAGTGCTAGGAAGTGCAACACCAAGTTTGACTTCTTATGTAAAGTTTGCACATGTAAGGCTAAAGGGCGGACACTTTAGCTCAGATAGAGATTTTGTTTATGAGAGAAGTGCAGAGTCTTTAAGTCCTATGGTCTTGTCTGAATTAAAAAACACGCTAGAGGCAAAAAAACAGGCTATAGTCTTTATCCCTACACGTGCAAATTTTAAACATCTTATTTGTAACGATTGCGGTCATTCATACGAGTGCGCTTTTTGTTCAGTAGGTCTTAGTGTTCATAACAAATCAAATGCACTTAAGTGTCACTATTGTAACTTTACTCAGGCTATTCCTCAAAAGTGTTCAGAGTGTGGAGGGACTACACTAGTCAGCTCGCGTCTTGGGACTGCAGAAGCTGTTAAGAGTTTGTCTGAAGAGTTCAGTGAAGCTCAAATCGAGCAGTTTGACCGTGATGCTATAACAAGCAATACAAAACTAAAAAAAGCACTTAAGCGCTTTAACGACAAAGAGAGTGATATCTTAGTCGGTACTCAGATGTTAAGTAAGGGACACGATTATCATGGTGTTACTTTAGCCGTAGTTTTAGGGATGGATAATCTTTTAAACATGCCAGATTATCGCTCACGAGAAAAAGCACTCTCAAGTTTGCTTCAAATAGCAGGCAGAAGCGGAAGAGCCGATAAAGCTAGAGTATTAGTGCAGAGTTTTAACGAAGAATTTTTTAATGCTTATTTGGACTCGTATGAGAGTTTTTTAGACGAGGAAAAAACTTACAGAGAGGGGCTATACCCGCCATACAAAAAATTAGCACGTTTGTTATTTAGCCATAAAAATGGAGCGAAAGCACGCGAAGCCATGGAGGAAGTATTAGAGAGTTTAAGAGCATTTGGGGGTGTTGAAATAGTTGGTTCTGGAAAGTGTGCGATTGAAAAAATAGCAAACAAATACCGTTTTGAGATACTTTTACGCTCAGATAAAAGCACAGATCTTATAAAAGCTATAAACGGATCTAAAAATAGTTTATGTGAAGTCGATATGGATCCGATAGAGTTTGGATAGGAGATGATAATGCGTCTTATATTTTTACTTTTTATATCCTTATATGTAGCCTTTAGTTCAAGCATAAATGTTTTAGATATTTATGAGTATAAGAGTAGTGATATAAGAGAGATATCTGACTTGGCATATGATGGCGAGATACTTTACGCCATAAGTGATTATGGTGAGTTACACCATTTTAAAATAGACATTGAAAACAAAAAGATTAAAAAAATTGCTCTTATAAAAACTTATAAACTTAGAAATAAAAAGAATAAAGTTTTAGAGAAAAAAAAGAGAGACTCGGAGGGGTTGGTATATAAAGATAATAAACTTTATATATCTTTTGAGAGAAAGAATAGAGTAGATGTTTTTGCTCTAGATGGCAAAAAAATCAAAAAGCTGAAAATAAATAAAAAGCTCAAAGATAAAGATAGTTATATATCAAAAAATAAAGGTCTTGAAGCCTTGGGATACAATAAAGAACATGGTTTTATAACAGCACCTGAAGCACCATTTGAAGAAAAAAATATACATAAACTATATACAAAAAAAAGTATTTATAAAATCAAAACAGATGGATATATTACAGCCTTAGAATTTATAAGCAAAAACAAACTGTTGGTCTTAGAGAGAGATTTTAATAATCTTAGTAGAAGACAGATCGTAACTCTTAGCTTGGTAGATTTAAAAAAATGTCCCTCTCTCACATGTAGTAAAAACATTTTAAAAGTATTTGACAGTTTTAAGGATGATAACGTAGATAATTTTGAAGGCTTGACTAAGATAGATAAAAATCTGTTTTTAATGGTAAGTGATGATAATGCAAGTTTCCTTCAAAAAACACTTTTTGTGCTTTTTGAAATTGATTAAGAATTTATCTCATCTTTAATGATTTTTGCAAGTTCAGAACACTCTTTTATCTTCTGTGAGTAGTTAAGATCATCTTTTAAAAGTATATCTATAAAAGCACTACCGACAATTACACCATCAGCACCTATTACTTTGTCTTTCGCAGTTTTTGCATTTACTCCAAAACCTACATACACAGGTGTCTGAGTATATTTTTTTATAGAGCTTAAAAATGGTTGCAGATCTTCTGCTTTTCCACTACCCGTAATACCTGTATATGCAACCATATATATGAACTTTTTAGCATCTTTAACAACTTCTTCAATTCTTTGTTCACTATCTGTTGGTGCTACAAAAGATATATTTGCTAGATTGTTCTCTTCAAACAAGTCTTTATATCTTAGAGCCTCTTCATGTGGCAGATCTGGAATGATCAAACCGTTAATACCCATCTCTCTTGCCTCTGGAAGAAGTTTTGAAAGGTCTTGTTGGTAAAAAGAGTTAAAATAACCCATCCATAAAGTGTCTACATGTGGAGCTACTTCACGCGATATCTCTCTTAAGTGTTCAAACTTAAAACCAAGTTCAAGAGCTATGTGGTTTGCTTTTTCTATTAAGGGTCCATCTGCAACAGGATCTGAAAAGGGAACTCCAAGTTCTAGTGTATCTACACCACTCTCACCAAGTGCTAAGCTCAGGTCTATACTAAATGATCTCTCAGGATATCCTGAAGTTATATATGCTACTAAATTTTTCAATTATCATCCAAGTCCGGTATTTTAAGTAGAGAATATTTTACACGAGTCAGTTCTTTGTCGTTTTTCATATCATCCTTCCAGGATGCAAATATATCACTTATCTCTAAAAGCCACTCTAAGGTGTCTTCACTAATGGGCTTATCTAATACTCTTAGCTCATCAAGAACCTCTTCTACAAAAGTAGAGAGTCTTCTCATAGGCTCAATTCTTAGAAAACCTGAGGCTGATTTAATGTTATGAAATACACGGAATAATTCATCAAGACTTCGGTGGTAAAGCTTAGGCTTTGAAAGATCCAAGATCATCACTTCCATACTCTCTACCATCATGGTGTAGTGGTCATAAAACTCGTCAACTACTTCGAAATCAAAGTTAGAATCTAAGTCACTCTTTATTCCCATAAAATATTTCTCCTAATTAATGCAATTGTATCAGTTTTTAGTTAAAATACGATTATGAAGAAAAAAATGACTATAACATCAATTAAAAAAGCAAAAGATGATAAACCTTTAGTGATGATAACAGCCTATGATGCTCTATTCACAAAGCTGTTTGAAGAGTATGCAGATATGATACTCGTAGGAGATTCGTTGAATATGAGTTTTGCAGGAAAAAGTGATACTCTTAGTGCTACACTCGATCAGATGATCTATCATACAAATGCTGTATGTATGGGTGCTAAAAATAGTTTTGTTGTATGTGATATGCCTTTTGGAACTTATGTAAATAAAGAGGAAGCTTTGAAAAACTCTATAAAAGTTTTTCAAGAGACTCCGGCGGATTGTGTAAAGATCGAAGGTGGATCGGATAAGGCTGATATTGTTAAACATTTAACAGGTAACGGTATTGCAGTTTGTGGTCATATCGGTTTACTTCCACAAGCATTTAGAAGTGAAGGCGGATATAAAGTAAAAGGTAAAACTGAAGAGGAAAAATATTCTTTGATTGCCGATGCAAAAGCTATAGAAGAAGCTGGTGCTTTTTGTATGGTTATAGAGGGTGTAAAAGCTGATGTTGCAAAAGAGGTAGCTAAGAGTGTAAATATTCCTGTTATCGGTATTGGTGCCGGAGTAGATGTAGATGGACAGGTACTTGTATTTTCAGATATGCTTGGGTTATTTGAAGAGTTTACCCCTAAGTTTGTAAAAAAATACTTAGATGGTGCTGCACTTGTAAAAGAGGCAGTGAAAAATTATAAAAAAGAGGTAGAATCAGGTGCATTCCCAGAAGATATACATACTTACTAAGTTAATACTTGCCACGTTCATTTTAACTTTTTTAAATTCTTGTGGCCAAATGGCTCATGATACATTGAAAAATATTTCTAAAAAACAAAACTGTGATGATATTCCTAACTTTGATGAAAAACGTGAGTGTGAAAATAGATATAATAAAATGGATTATCATCAGTATAGACGAGTATATGAAGAGAAATAGATGGATAGATTAGTAGAGATCGAAAAATTTGATTCTGAAGAATCGGGTGAGTTAAGTCTTCGCCCTGATATATGGAGCGAATACATCGGTCAAGAGCAGATCAAAAAAAACCTCGGTGTATTTATAGAAGCTAGCAAAAAACGCTCTGAAGCACTTGATCATGTCTTGTTTTTTGGACCTCCCGGGCTTGGAAAGACTACATTGGCACTTATCATAGCAAATGAGATGGACTCAAATATAAAAGTAACAGCAGCTCCAATGATAGAAAAAAGCGGAGATTTAGCAGCTATCCTTACAAATCTGGAAGAGGGTGATATACTCTTTATTGATGAAATACACCGCCTCTCACCTGCGGTTGAAGAGATACTTTACTCATCTATGGAAGATTTTCGTATAGACATAATCATAGGAAGCGGTCCTGCGGCTCAAACCGTAAAGATAGATCTGCCTAGATTTACTCTAATAGGTGCTACAACACGTGCAGGAATGTTGTCAAATCCACTTCGTGACAGGTTTGGTATGAACTTCCGTCTGCAGTTTTATAGCCACGATGAGTTAGCTAAAATAATCTCTCAGGCTTCAAAAAAATTGGACAAAGAGATAATCCACGAAGCTGCCATAGAGATAGCAAAAAGAAGTCGTGGTACTCCGCGTATAGCTCTTAGACTTCTTCGCCGTGTCAGAGACTTTGCCGATGTTGCAGACGAGAGCAATATTGAACATCATAGAACAAAGTTCGCTTTGGATGAGCTTGGCATAAACTCATTTGGTTTTGATGAGATGGATATAAGACTTTTAAGACTTCTTGTAGATGCCAAGGGTAGACCTATGGGACTTAGTACTATTGCAGCAAGTCTGAGTGAGGATGAGGGCACGGTTGAAGATGTGCTTGAGCCTTATCTTTTGGCAAACGGTTATTTGGAGCGTACGGCAAAAGGTCGTAAGGCAACAAGAGCTACTTATGATGTTCTAAATATGGACTGGGTAAGTGAAGAGGGGACTTTATTTTGAAACCACAGTATTTCGTAGCTATTTTATTTGCTACATCACTTTATTGGATGTATCTTTTATATTCACCTTTTTTGTTAAGTATTACAATAGCTGCACTACTGGCTATTTCAACATCTAATATACAAGACTTTTTCGATAGAAAAAGTGGTTCAAAGTTTAGAGCGGCACTTATATCGAGTATATTGCTTGGTGTTTTGTTTTTCGTCCCACTTGGGTATTTTTTAGCGACACTTACTATTAAGCTCAACTCACTTGATCAGGATACACTTAAAAATATAGAGGTCTTTGTAAGGGACTTTGTAAATGAACCACCTAAATATTTAGAGTTTTTAAAACCGTTTGCCCTAGATGCATTGAGCGAACTTGACGTAAAAGGTATGACATCTCAAGCTATCTCTTTAACGGGAAATATAGGTGCATTCTCAGCAGGTTTTATTAAAAATGCATTTTTAGTGATTGTTTTTTACTTTTTTGCCCAATATAACGGTTCAACAATAGTTGAGTATTTAAAAAGAGTTATTCAAGTCTCAGTTGAAGAAGCAAGCACGCTAACAAAAGAGCTATCATCAGTAATGAGTGTTGTTTTTTACTCTATCATAGTTAATGCTATGTTTCAAGGTGTACTATTTGGTATAGCTATCTCATTTTTCGGGTATGACGGTATCTTATTTGGAATCATGTACGGTTTTGCTTCTTTGATCCCTGTTGTAGGAGGGGCACTTATGTGGCTACCTTTTATGATGTATGAGTTTTACTTGGGAAATAGTTTTAATGCGTTTTTTATAGCCCTATATTCTATTATAGTTATCTCAATAATAGCAGACACATTTGTAAAACCGCTAATAATCAAAGAGATAAATAATCGTTTACTAAAAGAGGATGATGCAAAATTAAATGAGATAGTTATCTTCTTTGCAATCATCGCAGGCCTCGCTACATTTGGTTTTTGGGGTATGATATTAGGACCGGCTATTACTGCATTTTTCTTCACGATATTAAAAATATTTGAAGCAAGAACAGCCGATTATGCCACTTAGCCCAGCGTATGCCCCTTAACTAAGCGTATGGAGTGTTTTTCTTTGAAAAATACTCACGGGAGCTTGTATAGGTTAAGGGGTATTCGGCCGTGTAGTTGCTTATTTGTATATATTTGGATAATCAGTCTTAAAACGTCTATGGATCCAAAACCAAAACTTAGGTTCTTTTTCTATTATAGAGCCTAACCAGTCAGCTTGAGCTTGAGTTGCTTTTTGTATATCGGCTTGCTCGTCATCAGTTTTTTCCACTTTGATCTCATCAAACAGCATAAGTGTATAGTTCTCTTCATCATCAGTTCTGATAGTCACGGGGATAATCGCAGCATTGAACTTTCTGGCTAAGTATGCAGGTGTAGGAGTTTGTGAGATCTTTTTACCCATAAATTCAACCTCAATACCCTCTCTTTTGTTTAGGTTAGTATCTATTAAGATCCCGCTAGCTTTTTTATCTTTTATATAACGGATTAGAGGTTTTATAACTTTTGATTTTTCAAGATTGATATTACCGAACTTTGAACGACCCTCCAGTAGCCAGTCCTGCATAGTCGGATTTTTCATCTTTCTATACACTGCAACCAAAGGCTCAACAAATGCACCTAGACTAGCCCCTCCCAACTCCCAAGAGGAATAGTGAGTCGTAACATAGATGACGGCACGTCCCTCTTTATGTACTTTCTCTACTGCTTCTATATTTTGTATAGTTATTATTTTTTCTAGATCTTCTTTAGACATGTGTCTAAGTTCCATGATATGGTGAAAATTTAACAGTAAATTTCTAAAGCTGTATTTTGTTATTTGAACTTTTTGCTCATGTGTGAGTTTATCTCCAAATATAAAATCTAAATTATTAAAAGATACATTCCTATATTTTGATGATATGTGATATCCAAGTGTACCCAGTGAGGTAAATAACCACTTCCTAAAGCTTTTTGGTAAAAGCATTAAAAAACTCTCAAACAGTAAAAATATTTTATATCCCATGTGTAACAAACCTATTTTTTATGTAATTATAACATTAAAAGTTTATGTACAAATTCAAACTATTAAGAGGTAATTTGATATACTTCCAAGTATATTTAAAACACATAGGAATTAAAGCAGTTATGGTTGCATCTGATATTCAAAATTTTTCATATGGAAGAACAAAAGCTAGAGCTTACTTTTGTTATCTTTTTTCTAAAAACATTCAAAACCGTTTACCATCTTTAAGTGTAGATATGATCATTCCTCGCCTTTTAAAGATAAAGGCAGATCTGGGTAATTGTGAGGGTGTATATCTTCTTGATTACAAAGGTGTTCAAGTTACACCAACATATAGTTTTAATAAAGAGAATGAAGAAGATATCGGTAAAATAAGAGCTGATAGAGCTTATTATTATAGAGCTGTTCGTGAGGGACGCTGTAGTATTACTGACCCTTATCCTTCACTGATTACCGGAGAGTTAACAGTAACTGCGTCTCAACCGATCTATGATGAAAATGGTGATCTAAAATATGTAGCTTGTTTAGACATGTCACTGGATGAGGTTTTAAAAATATCTCAACAAAACACTTCAGATATTTTCTTTGCAAAACTATTTAAATACTCATATGGTGCTTTTTCATTTGCTCTTATAGCTGTGGCAATGCTACTTTTTTTCAAAGGTATAGCAAACTTTTACGTACATGAGATAACACCACTTAATTTTCAAATAAAAGATGTTTTTGAAGCTACTATTCTTTTAACTTTAGCTCTTGCCATATTCGATTTGGCCAAAACGCTTATAGAAGAAGAGGTCTTAGGTCGAGTCAAAGATTATAATCCATCAGGGACACATAAGACCATGGTCAGGTTTTTGGGTTCAATAATTATTGCCCTATCTATTGAGGCGTTGATGCTAGTGTTTAAATTTGCTATAACAGACCCTATGCAGTTAATATATTCGATGTATATAGTTGGAAGTGTAGCAATGCTACTTATAGGCTTAGCTGTATATATAAAATTTACAAAGGTAAAAGAGACTCTTTTATGAAGCAAAAGATAGCTATAGTTGATTACAATATGGGAAATTTGGCAAGTGTAAAAAATGCATTTGTTAAGCTAGGACAAGAGACTAGTGTTGAGAGTGATCCAAATAAATTTAAAGATTATGACAAGTTGATACTTCCAGGTGTTGGAGCTTTTAAAGATGCGATGGATCACCTTAAAGATCGTGACATGGTTGAAGCAATAAAAGCTTATGCAAACAGCGGAAAATATATGTTTGGAATATGTCTAGGTATGCAGCTGCTTTTTGAGTCAAGTCAGGAGTTTGGAGATAACGAAGGACTCGGACTTATCAAAGGCCATGTTGAAGCCTTTGATACTAGTAAATTTAGTGAACCTTTAAAAGTTCCACACATGGGATGGAATAGGATGTTTACAAAAGAACATCCATTATTTGCAGGTTTGGATGAGATGCATTATCTGTACTTTGTACATTCGTTTCATGCAGTGTGTGATAATGAAAAGGACTCTATAGGACGTACTGAATATGGTTATGAATTTACATCAAGTGTAGCAAAAGACAATGTACTTGGTATCCAACCGCACCCTGAAAAAAGCCATGATAATGGACTTAAAATACTAGAGAACTATATTAATTTATAACGCTATCGGAAGTAATTCCGTTTAGCTACGTTAACACTCGGTTTCCTTCGGCAGGAGGCCTACGCCACTAGTGGCTCTTAAAAAATATTTAAAGGACAAACACAAAAATGACACTTTATCCGGCAATAGATTTAAAAGATGGAAAAGCAGTTCGCCTTACAAAAGGGCTAATGGATAGTGCAAAAATATACTCTAATGAACCTTACGAGCTTGTAAAAAAGTTTGAAGAGATGGGTGCAGAGTGGGTGCACTTAGTTGATCTAAACGGAGCATTCGCAGGTGAGCCAAAAAATTTAGAGCAAATTATAAAGATCCGCCAAAACTGTAATGTTAAACTGGAGCTTGGCGGTGGTATTCGTGATGAAGCTACCATCAAAAAGATGTTAGAAATCGGTATAGATAGAATAATATTAGGTTCTATTGCAGTAAAAGATGCACAGTTTGTAAAAGATATGGCTGCAAAATACCCTATAGCAGTAGGAATTGATGCAATAGACGGTTATGTAGCAGTTGAGGGTTGGGGTGAAGTAAGTGAGATGAGGGCGACGGACCTAGCTCGTGAGTTTGCTAATGCGGGTGTAGAGGCTATCATATGTACAGATGTAGGCAAAGACGGTACTTTAAGCGGTGTAAATGTTGACTTTACGGTTGATATTGCCGATGCCAGTGGTGTAAGTACTATTGCAAGCGGCGGAGTTAAAGATGAAGATGATATAAAAGCACTTATCGAGACTAAAAAAGTTGATGGTGTTATCATAGGAAAAGCGTACTATGAGGGTACACTAGACCTTGCTAAAATGTTCAAACTTCTTAATTAATAGAAAAAAAATAAAAATTTTGTTATCATACTAGATAATAATTTTGCAAAATATAAATGAATAAAGGATTTTAGTTGAAAATACTTGTTGTTGATGACAGCTCTACAATGCGTCGTATTATAAAAAACACTTTAGCTAGACTAGGATACAAAGATATTTTAGAAGGTGGCGACGGTGTTGAAGGTTGGGATGCTATGAATGCTAATCCTGATATCGAGATGCTAATTACTGACTGGAACATGCCGGAAATGAACGGTCTTGAACTTGTTAAAAAAGTTCGTGGTGATGAACGTTTTGTAGATTTACCGATAATAATGGTTACAACTGAAGGTGGTAAGGCTGAAGTTATCACAGCGTTAAAAGCAGGTGTTAATAACTATATAGTAAAACCATTCACACCACAAGTTTTAAAAGAAAAACTTGGTGCAGTAATGGGTGTAGCGGATTAATGCAAGAGAGCTATTATGAGCTCACGATCACTGTATCTTCACACCACGAACTTTTTTCAGATTTTTTAGCTGATACTATACCCGTTGGTTTTGAAGAGACGGATGACGGGTTTATTGTTAGAAGTGAAGATGATCTCCAAACTATAGCTTGGGGTGTCGAGCAATTCGCACAGGCACTCTCAAAAGCTCTTTCTTTAAACATTGAATGTGAATGTAAGCAAAAAAAATTAGAAACTAATGATTGGGTAAAAGAGTATCAGCAAAGCATACAACCTATCGAGATAGATAAATTTTATATCCATCCGACATGGAATGAGCCAAGTAAAAATCACATAAATATTGAGATAGACCCTGCACTTGCTTTTGGTACAGGTCATCATCCAACCACCGCTAGCTCACTGCGTGCAATATCTACATATGTAAAAGAAAATGATAAAGTTATAGATGTAGGAAGTGGAAGCGGAATACTCGGAGTTGGGGCACTAAAACTTGGAGCCCTGGTAGATGCATGTGATACAGATCCTGTTTCAGTTGAAAATACAATAAAAAATGCAGAACTCAACCATGTAGAGTTTAACAAAGTGTGGGAAGGTTCTTGTTCTGTAAGTGATGATAAATATGATGTAGTAGTTGCTAATATCGTTGCTGATGTACTTACATTCATTGCAAAAGATTTAAAGAAAGCCTTAAAAGATTCAGGTGTATTGATTTTATCAGGTATTTTAGACAAATATGAGGATAAAGTTTTAAACTTTTACAAAGATATGAATATAGTCGAAAGAATAGCCCAAGAAGAATGGGTAACACTAGTATTAAAAAAGGAAAATGCATAGATGCAAAAAAAACCAAATAATAAAAACGATAAAAATAATAATTCAAATAATTTTTTTAATCAAAATCCATTAATTACATTTGCAATATTCTCAGTTATAATTATCTTGCTGTTTAAATCACTTGTAGGTGAAAATGCCTCTATGGATGGGCAAGGTGGAACAAAAAGAACACAACAAGTATCATATTCAGAGTTTAAAACTTTAATATCTCAAAAAGGTGTTGATAAAGTTGAGATAGGACAAAGCTTTATAAGAGCAAAATCCAAAGACGGTAGTGTATACACTACAAGAATAGTTAAGGGTGATACTGAACTTGTAAAAGAATTAGATAAGCAAAAGATCGAATACAGCGGGTTTTCTGAGACTAACTGGTTTACAGAGATGTTTGGCTGGTTATTTCCATTTTTAATCATAATGGCACTTTGGATGTTCTTTGCAGGTCGTATGCAAAAAAATATGGGTAACGGTATTCTTGGAATGGGTGGAAGCAAGAATATGGTCAACTCAGAAAAACCAAAAACTAAATTTGACGATGTAGCCGGTGTAGAGGAAGCTAAAGAGGAAGTTCAAGAGATAGTTGATTTTTTAAAGTATCCAGCTCGTTATGTTGAGATCGGTGCAAAAATTCCAAAAGGTGTTCTTTTGGTAGGTAGTCCCGGTACGGGTAAGACACTTTTAGCTAAAGCAGTTGCTGGTGAAGCAGATGTACCGTTTTTCTCTGTAACTGGATCTAGTTTTATTGAGATGTTCGTAGGTGTCGGTGCTGCACGTGTAAGAGATCTGTTTGAACAAGCTAAAAAAGATAGTCCGAGTATTATATTTATTGATGAGATTGATGCTATCGGTAAAAGTCGTGCTGCTGGTGGTATGATGGGTGGAAATGATGAGCGTGAACAAACATTAAATCAGCTTTTATCTGAGATGGACGGTTTTGGTACAGATACTCCTGTTATAATTTTAGCAGCTACAAATAGACCTGAGACGCTTGATCAGGCACTTATGAGACCTGGTCGTTTCGACAGACAAGTTTTAGTTGATAAGCCGGATTATGAAGGTCGTATTAAAATACTTAAAGTTCACACAAAAGGTGTGAAGATGGATGATGATGTTGAACTAGAAGAGGTAGCACGTCTAACAGCAGGTTTAGCTGGAGCTGATCTTGCAAATATTGTAAATGAAGCTGCACTTTTAGCTGGTCGTAAAAGTCAAAAAACTGTTAAGCAGCAAGATCTATTTGAATCAGTTGAACGTGCACTTGCAGGTCTAGCTAAAAAATCTCGTCGTATAAACCCAAAAGAGAAAAAAATAGTAGCTTATCATGAGAGTGGTCATGCTCTTTTAGCTGAGACTACGAAGGGTGCTAAACAAGTATCTAAAGTATCTATTGTGCCTCGTGGATTAGCGGCGCTAGGATACACTTTAAATAAACCAGAAGAAAATAAGTTTATGATGCAGCGTCATGAGCTTTGGGCTGAAGTAGATGTACTTCTTGGCGGTCGTGCAGCTGAAGAGGTATTTATTGGTGAGATATCAACCGGTGCAGGAAACGATCTAGAACGTGCTACGGATATTATTAAATCTATGGTTCAAACATATGGTATGACAGATGTAGCCGGGCTTATGGTTATGGAGAAATCTCGTCAGTCATTTTTAGGACCACAAGGAGGAGCTACACGTGAATATAGTGATAAACTGGCAGAGAGTGCAGATGACTTTATTAAATCATCTTTAGATGAGCACTATAAGGATGTTGTAGCTAGACTTGAAGAGTACCGTGGTGCTATTGAAGGTATGGTAAAACTTCTTTACAAAAAAGAAAATATAACAGGTGAGGAAGTTAGGGATATTATTCTTAATTTTGAAAAAGAAAATGGTATAGAGTCTAAAGTTCAAGAACATATCAACGAGATAGAAGATGAACTTAAAGAAGATGCTTCCATGAGCGATAAAGAGATGAAAGATGATGAACAATAATCTATTTCCAATATCTAAAGAGGGTTGGAGTTATATAGGGTATTCTGTTGTACTGTTTTTAGTGCTTGGTTTTTTAGACTTAGAATTTTTACAATTCTTCTCTTTTTTACTTGTGATGTTTTTTATCTATGTATACAGAAATCCAGAACGTCAGATGCCTGCTTTTGAAAAAGGCGGGGTTATAAGCCCAGTCGATGGTAGACTTACTGATATTAAAGAGGATAGTAAATCCGTAACATTAAAGATTGACAGCAGCTATCATGATGTTTCTGTATTAAGAGTCCCTCTAGACTCTAAAGTAAAATCTGTATCTGTACAAAATGGAGCTTCACTATCTAAAAACTCTTCTAAATCAGATATTTTAAATGAAACAGTGAGTATTAAATTAGAGGTTTCTAAAAGAAGAGTTGTAACACTAAGACATATAAGTACCCTAAACTTTGCTGATATATCTTATGATCTAGTAGAGTCTCAAAAATTAATTCAGGGTTCTCGTTATGGTGTTATGCCAAAAGGTATAACTGAGATCACACTTCCTAAAGATTCTAAGATCAGTATTCAGATAGGTGCAGAAGTCAAAGCTTGCGAGAGCGTTATAGCTTATCTTTCTTAGCAAGCGTCTTTTGCAGATAAAGTTTATCTGTATCGATATCAAAAGTAAAATATCTCGATCTAAATCCATCATCCCCTACCATTTTTAATTGTATAGTAGCACCGTCATTATTTCCGGTTTCAAGATAAAGCAGACCAAGTGCATAACGACTCTCATCAAAAGATCTATTTTTTAGTTTTGATAACTCTAACAGTGCTATAGCATTTGCATTGTGTCCTGCCGCCGTAGATGCAACAGCTCCTAAAAATAATGTATAAGCATCACGAACCTTCAAGGTATCTATCAGATTGTTGTATAGTACGTAAGACTCTTCATATGCTTTATCATACAGAGATGCTAATGCAAGTGCGCTAGTGATATCATGTGTATATTTTTTTGTCGTTTCTAGTTCATCACGAAGAGTTTTTCTTACATAGTATAGACTACCCGTTAATAGATTTTGTTGTATATATAGATGTCTTGTAAGAAATGGACCATAAAATAGATCATTGTAAGTAAAGTTCTGTTTTTTGAGGTAGTTTAAAACTTCAAATGCATATTTTTTTGGTTTTAAGTTATCAAAATGTGAATCTATATACATCATATGTGGAACTATATCATTTGGAAATAAGCTTGTCAGTGATGTAGTAGATTTTTTAGCTATATCTTTATTATTTACATCACTCGCTATTATTGCTCCTAGTGCTAAATATATAGGTCTTTGTTTATAATTATTATATAGCCAGTCAGATGCACTTATAGAATTGTTTTCAGTTATATACAGTATGGTTTTGTAAAAATCCATCTCTTCAGAGTCTGTTTCTAAAAGCATTGACTCTTTGATTGTACTAAGAAGTCTTGTTTTATCCATACTAAGTAATTCAGCACACATGGAGGCATATATTCCTGAGAGATAGTTCTTTGCATCTAGGTGAAAAGATTTTATAAAGTGTTTGTATGCTTTTGATATATTTCCCATCTGCGCATGTGTTAAAGCTAAATTATAATGAAGTATAGAGTGTTTAGGTTGAACTTTAACAAGCTCTTCTAATTTATTATTTGCATCTCTAAGATTAAATGATAATGCCATTTTTATGGCTTGGACTATACCTTTATTCACACTGGACGTTGATTTACTTCTTTTTAAATAGTTAGTAGCACTGTTTATATTATCTATATATATATTTGTGTTACCTTTTCTAATGTAATCAATAGTTGAAGTAGCATTGAAAATTTTATATGGAGAGAAGTAAAATATTTTATGATACTTGATAGATTTACTAGTCTTGATCTCATTTTTGTAGCTAATTTGAGCTTTCTCAGGATCAAATAGTTCCTCTTTTAGCTTTACTTTAATAGGGTAGGGTTTATAAACTTCCTCTGGAAACATGTCGGTTGTGTTCTCAATAAGATTCCCCCCTGATGTCACGCGCCCGGATTTTAGATATATATAACTAAGTGCCAGTGCAGATCTTACAGGCTCAATAGTGTTATTCATAGCTTCTTGCAGATACTTTTCAGCTAGAGCTATATCACCTATTCTTGCATATAATAAACCAAGTGAGAAAGAGTCTTTTTTATTGTACTTTTTTTCAAGTTGTTCTATTGCATCATAATTATTATTAAACAAAGCACTTATATTTGAAGCGAGATGTTTTTGCACATTTGGATATTCATTAGTAGTTGGGTTTTTAAGTGCGCTTAGTGCTTCTAAGTAATTGTGTTTATAATACTGCACAAGTGCATAATAATATGAATACATAGGTGAGTTTTTTTCACTAGGAAGATATGCATATGCTAAATCGATATAATAGTTAAACTTTTTTTTATTATTAAGATGAAGTGAACACACAGCAGCATTTATTGCACTTACACATCTTTTTTCACCGTTTTGAATAGCTTTTGAAAATGTCTCAAGTGCTGTATCATATTGATGATTTTTAAGTTGTGCTACACCTAGATTGTATTGGGAGATAGATTCACTATAGTGGGCTATTTTTTCATATAGATGCAGAGCTTTTGCTTGTGAGCCGTTTTCGTAAAGATAGGCAGCTTTAGCTATCATATTTTCAAGCTTGCTTATCTCCATACCTTTATCTTTTATTTCATCTTCATCTAGTTTTTCTTCTATGTCATAAAGCGGATACTGTTTAATTACGTCTTTTTTATTAGATGATAAGGTAGCTACTACCGTGAGGATTATAATTACGATTAAAATAGCGCTAATAGCAGAAAAGATAATTATTTTTTTCTTTTTATCTGAATCATCTGATATAGGATGGAGGTCTTCACTACCACCAGCTGCATCATTGTCTTCAATAATAATTATCTCTTCAATATCTTCAGCCATGACCTACCTTATTTTAGTTGTTAATAAGCAAAAAAAGTACCAAACTGAAGATCTGTATATATATTTATCTCGCTTGTTTTATAGCTTCAAGTGCAGCTTCATAGTTTGGTTCTGCAGTTACTTCAGGAACGATCTCTTTATATACAACTACACCACTTCTGTCTATAACAAAAACAGCTCTGGCACTTAGTCCTTTTAGTTTGTTATCAGCCATTAAAATACCATAAGCTTTGCTAACTTCTTTATCAATATAATCAGATGCTACACTTAAGTTCTCTATACCCTCAGTTGTACAAAAACGCTGAGATGCAAAAGGTAAGTCCATAGATATAACTGTAGTCTCACATATATCTAAGTCGTTAACGTCCGAGTTAAATCTTCTTGTTTCAGCTGCACATGTATCTGTATCTAAAGATGGAACAGTAACAAGTAGTTGAACTCTGTCTTTTGCACCACCAACTTCTACATCGCTTAGGTCAGCTCCCACTGCAGTAGCTATTGGTGCCTTGTCACCTACATTTATTTCATTACCAGTCAACTTTACTTGTGTGCCTTTAAACATTGTTGTTTGCATATTTTGGCCCTTTAAAAATTTTTAGTTATCTTAACATTTTTTTTAAGACTAGTTATAAAGATATTTAAAAGTTTAGAAAAAAAATATTTATTTGAGTAATTTGGTTCTACTTAGATATATTTAACGCAGTCTCTACCGCTGTTTTTTGCTTCATAAAGAGCTTCATCTGCACGTTTAACTATAGAGTTGATATCATCATCTTGATGATTTGTAGTCACTCCAATACTTATAGTTTTATTGCCGACAAATTCAAAATTTGCCTGTTTAACATTTTCTCTTATCTTTTGAGCTATATTTAGAGCCTCTTCTTTGTTAGTTTCTAGTGATAGTACTATAAACTCTTCACCACCCCATCTAAAGATAGTATCAGATGAACGTAAGTTGCTTTTTATTAGTTTCGAGACCTCTATGAGAACTCTATCACCTACAAGATGCCCATGCGTATCATTTACTGATTTAAAAAGATCTATATCAATTAGCAAAAGACCGATAGATCTTTTATATCTAGAGCTTATTTTTAACTCACGTGTCAAAACTTCATCGAGTTTTGCACGGTTATATAGACCGGTAAGTTTATCCATAATAGCCATATTTTCTAATTCGACCTGTTTTAAAAAGGTATCTTTTTGAGATCTTTTTAACAAGTAACCGCCGACAAAACCAAATATCATAGATATACTCATCCACATGACATGAAGTATAAACAGATCTAATTCTCCTTCATAACATATATATGGATATATAATACCCATTAAAAAAATGATAACAGAACTAATGACGGAGTGAAAAAAACTCATACCAGATAGTGTATATATCCATATGATCATTAGATAAAGCTCGGCTTGATATGGATTGTAAACACCTAATAGAGACATAATATATACATGAGACGAAGCTGCAAAGATCGGTGAAATAAAGAGTAGTAATTCTACATATACGAAGTGTTTTCTTTTGTAACTGATGTAAGAGATAAAATACAACAAAGGAGCTATTAATAACATCTCTAGTAAAAGGGCAATTGGTAGTATCTCTTTTGGAGCAATGTAAAAATTTATAGTACCCAATAGTATATACATTGTAGCTGTTACGGCTGTAATATATGATATTTGTGTATAAGAGTGATCTGTTCTCCACTCTACAAAAGCCTTGTTTGTTTTTACATTGTCAAATCCAAATACAGTTGAGTATAAAAATATATGTTTTAATTTTTTTAACAATAAATTCCCTTCTTCGTACAAATTCCCATCTTTGTAGTTGTATATTAGCATTTAAAAAAGTAGTATTTGCTTAATACATATTTTAACTATTTAGATAAATATATATATGTTTCAATTTAGTTTCATAATATTAAAATATAATGATTAAAAGTTGAAAAATATTTTTAAAGTGCTTATGGAGTATCTTATGAATAAAATAATAGAACCAGCACCAAATTTACTTAAAGTAATTGACACGATCGAGGCAGAAAGATTTAATATAGCTGAGAAATGGGTAGTATTGCCCACTGTAAAGAATGTGTTTGACGTTTATAAAATACCTGCGGGAAAATTTAAAGAAAATTTTGGAGTAAGAATAATAGAATATTTCATAGGTGTTGTACGTGGAGAGCAAGAAGAAGGTGACTGTCCCGTTATGAGTAAACTTGTAAAATATATGATAGAAAAAGATATAACTCCAAAAGAGGTTTTTTTAATATGTATGGGGCTTAGAAAAGTTTTAACATCTTATATGTTAGCACATAAAGATATTTGTTCAAATATTCAAAAAGCGTTTGATGAATTTGCAGATTTTTTCGACGCAAATCTAAGTGGTGTCTTAGATGTTTTTACACTATATTATCAAAGGCAACAAGAAATTGTCCATCAAGCAAATGAGAAGCAAAATAAATTAAATCTTTTTTCTACAATAATCAACTCTATGCATACAAAAATAATTATTGTAAAAAATGGAAAAATTATTACAGCAAACAAATCGTTTTTCAGGCTCTCATCTACATCGAATATAGAAGAGTTTTACAAGTATATCGAAGATAAAGATATTAAAAAGTTAGAAGAGAATGATAGTGAATATACTCTAAGCGACATTAATAGTTGGGTTGTCAATGCATGTAAAAATGACAACTCTTTCAATGTAAAGATATATCATCAAAAATATCATAAACTTTTTACATATAATGCCGTAGTTACCGAACTTCAAGATAATGACGGAGTAAAGTATATGATAATTTTTAATAATATATCAAGTTTAATAGAAGAAAATATTCAACTAAAAAGCTCTTTAGAATATGATCAATTAACAGGTTTTTATAATTACGTAAAATTTGAGAATCTGTTAAAAGAGGCAAAGTTCAGAGCACAAGATACAAATGAAAAAGCCGCTTTAGCTATGATTGATTTGCCTGATTTAAAAATAAAATATACTGATTACGATAATGCTCAATGTGAACATGCTATCAAAAAGGTAGCAGATAAAATTAAAAAGTTTACCACTGAAGAGATGTATGTTGCACGCATAAATGAATCTAAATTCTCTTTATATATACCTATGATAGATAAACAGTCATGTTATGATTGGTGTTGTACTATGTTTTTAGAGTTAAACAAAGGTCAAAATCGTGTTACATGTGCTGTATCTATATTTGATGTACTAGAAGATGAAAATGTGTCTATGTTGAATCTATTTGGCTTGATGGACAGAGCAAATAAGTTAGTTGATAAAAAAGTAATAACTGATTTTGAGGGTATAAAAGAGTTTGAGTTTTTTGAAGACCAAGAAAAGTTTATATCGTTGTTAAGTGATGCAAAAAAATTAGATATGACTACATATTATAAAGAGTTGCCGGTGGTAAGCAAAAACTCTTTTATTGAATCAGATAATGAAAACGTTATACTAAAGAGTACTAAAAAACAAAGTAGTACTATAAAACGAAATGCAAAGATATATTTTAAATTAAAAGTCATTGGTGATGTAGAAGCAGAGGTAAAGGATATAGACGAGTCAAATAGCCAAATCATAATCCATAATTTTAGATTAGCAAAAAGTTCACCGATCCAAAGGACTATGTTTAGAGTAAAGGCTGAAGATAATATAATCGTTGAGGTAATATTCGCAAATGAGATCTACATATCTAAACTTATAGATCTAAATCTAAATACGATGTCTGTACTTACGGAAAACAACAACATATTATCTGATGGTGATAAGGTTGATATAAAAACATTATTGATAATTAAAGACAATCCAAACTATATAGTCACTTCAGGTAATGTCATCAAAATCGAGAAAATAAATGGAAAGAAAAAGCTTATAATAGATTGTAGTTATAGTGCAGAGGATGAACATCATGTTAGTGAATATATCTCTATGCGTCAAATGCAAATAGTAAAAGAGATTCAGGATATCAATAAATAATCTAATAAAAATATTTCATTTTGCAATATATTTATACATGTACTCATTTTTAGAATATCATTCTGCGATATAATAGATTAAGCATAAACTATATCTAAAGGTAAAATATGAATGGAACGATTATGGTGACATATAAAATATTGTGTGAGGGAGACCTTAATGAGGAGATATCTTTTAAAGAGATCCTGTTAAATGAAAAAGTATTAAAAGCTATAAAAAGTGAATTTGCAAAAGGTGTTAGAAATATTGAAGTAGTATCAAATAATCCTGATAGTTCTTTTCGTATTGAGACAACAAAGGAGCTTTATTCTTTCGAGGTAAACAAAAATGATTTTGCGGATATTCTTGTACTTGCAGAGGAAGATGCAAGTGCGAAGAAACTGCTAAAAAAAGGTTGTGATCGAGTAGAGCTTGTGGATATAGAAACTATCCAAAAGTAAGTTTACATCCCTAAATAAGGTTTTAAAACTTCAGGGATATCTATACTTCCATCTTCGTTTTGGAAGTTTTCCATAATAGCTACAAGTGTACGACCAACAGCTAATGAACTACCGTTTAGCGTATGAACAAATGAGTTTTTCTTACCGTCTTTAAAACGGATCTTTGCACGTCTTGCTTGGAACTCTCTAGTGTTTGAGATTGAAGAGATCTCACGATAAGTATTTTGTCCCGGTAACCAAACTTCGATGTCCGTTGTATGAGCAGCTCCAAAACCTAGATCACCGGTACATAGGTTTACTAAGCGGTGTGGTAACTCTAAGGCTGATAATATATCAGATGCACATGACACCATCTCATCAAACACTTTTTCGCTTGTCTGTGGGTGAGTGATAGCTACTAACTCAACTTTATGAAATTGGTGTTGACGAATCATACCGCGTGTATCACGACCTGCCGCTCCAGCTTCTTTTCTAAAACAAGAGGTATACGCAGTCATCTTTTTTGGAAGCTCATCTTCGCGAAGTATCTCATCTTGGTAAATATTAGTAACAGGGACTTCTGCAGTTGGGATTAGGAAAAGGTCTTGTTTGTCCATTTTATACAGATCATCTTCAAATTTTGGAAGCTGTCCAGTACCCTCTAATGCTGCGCGGTTTACAAGTGCAGGTACGCTTACTTCATCAAAGCCGCGGCTTCTGTTAAAGTCAAGCATAAAGTTAATCAGTGCACGCTCTAGTCTTGCACCCATACCAAACTGAACGGAAAAACGGCTAGTTGCCAGTTTAACGCCGCGCTCGAAATCTATCCAACCGTTTTGTTCAGCTAACTCCCAGTGCTCTTTTGGAGTAAAGCTAAACTCTCTAGGAGTAAGAACTTTTTTTAACTCGATATTATCCTCTTCATCTGCGCCGTCGGGTACATTGTCATCTGGCATATTTGGGATAGCCATAGCTATTTTTTCTAGCTCTTCCTGACGCTCTCTTTGGATCTCTAACGCATCTGCTATTTTTAGTTTGTTCTCATCTAGTTTAGCTTTTAACTCACCAATATCACGACCCTCTTTTTTATATATAGGGAACTCTTTACTCATAGCATTTTGAGCAGCTTGAAGTGTCTCATAGTCATGTTTAGCAAGTTTTAGATGCTCATTTTTTGCTTTTAAATCTTCTAGTAATTTAGCATCTACACCTTTACGTGTAAGTTTTTTACTTATTGTTTCAAAATCTTTTTGTAATAGTTTTAAGTCTATCAATTTTTTTCCTCTATATTAATATATCTTTTGCAATCTTAAATTGGTTTGCAGTCATCAGATGCATTTTTGGATGCAGCTCTTTCAAATCTTCAAATAACTCTTTACTAAGCTCGAACCCGACTTTATATTCTTCGGCTTCGCCACCTTTAGAAGCTACGCGTAGTTTTTCTATCCACATGTCAGGAACATTTATACCAGGTACATGTGCAGATAAAAACTGCGCAGTTCTCAGCTTCGTGATAGGGAAAAGTCCTAAAACAAGTTCAGCTTTTTTATTATCAGAGCAACACTCGTTATTTGCCTTGTCTAACAATTCTAGCAGAAGTTTAGCACTCTCTACATCATAAACAGGTTGAGAGATTATCCCAAGCGCACCGTGTTTTATCTTCTTTTGCATCTTTTTTTGAAGAGTTTTAGGGTTTTTTGCATAGCTGTTAACGACCGCAAAAGGGTATATCTGTTTTGGTCTGACTGCAAATGGTTTACCTGCATAGCTCATCCCTGAATTAAATGCAGATATCATCTCTAGTAGTAGTGTAGAGTCACCCTCAAATACACCCTTTACATGTGGCTGGTCTGAAAGGTTAGCAGGGTCACCCGTTAGTGCTAAGATCGTGCGTATATCTACCTCGTTTGCACCAAGCAGATCAGATTGAAGTGCTATCTTGTTTCTGTCACGCATACTCATAGTAGCAATAACAGGTTTTTTAAATCTATCCTGCAACATTTTAGCTGCAAATAAAGAGTTATATTTTAGTTTTGCCAGTGGGTTGTCAGTCGTACTAAATCCATCTACATATTTATCAAGCCCAAGCTCTGCTATTTTATCTATAATCGGACTAAACTGGGCAGAGTGACCCGGTGTAGTCTCTAGAGTTATGTATGTTGAATTTTTTAGTTTATCTATAAGTGTATCAAACAAAAACAAGTCCTAAATGGTATAATTGCGTAATTATAACTAAAGAGAGAAAAATATATGTTAAAACTAGCGGTTTTTGATTTTGATTCTACACTTATGGACGGTGAGACTATAGATTTTTTCGCAGAAGAGTTAGGACTTGGTGAACAAGTTGCAGCTATAACTGAAGAGGCTATGAGCGGAAGACTTGATTTTTTTGAGTCACTTCAGCAAAGGGTATCTCTTTTAAAAGGTCTGGATTTCTCAACTGTTGAGAAAATATCTCACAATCTTCCATATATGAAAGGCGCAAAAGAGACTATAGCTGAGCTAAAAAAACGCGGGATGACGGTTGTATGTTTCTCAGGCGGATTTAGAACGGCAACTAGCTATGCAAAAGATATACTTGGTTACGATGCGGACTTCTCAAACGCGTTACATGAGAAAGACGGAAAGCTTACAGGACTTGTAGGCGGGGATATGATGTTTAACTTCTCTAAAGGTGATATGTTGGTTCGTCTTCAAAACATCTTAGGTGTTAGTGAAGAGGAGACGCTTGTTTGCGGTGACGGTGCGAATGATTTGAGTATGTTTGCACATGCGGGGACACGTGTTGCATTTTGCGCTAGAGAGATTTTAGAGCGTGAAGCAAATGTAATAATAAAAGAGAAAGACCTAACTTTAATTTTGAAGGAAATATAATGGAGAATTCAGTACTAGATAGTTCTGTATGGAGACAATATAACAAAGATAATAGCTTTAGAACAAGACTAGCTGAATTTTGTGTTATGGATGAGAAAGAGTTTATCAGTGATGATAAAGATTTATACGCAGTTATGAAATCAAAACTTACAAAAAAAGAGCTAAAGCTTTTTGCCATGGATAGTGCAGAGATATCTGATGATGAACTTTGTAAGGCTTTCTCTTATACGCACGAGGAGCTTGAAAAAGCAAAATTTAAACTATATAAAAAACTAAAACAAGACAAAACACGTCTTAGTTTTAGAGCTACGGCTGCAGACGAAGAGTAGTTACTTTTTCTCATTTAAAACTATTTTAAATGAGACTCTTCTTGATTTTATTTTATCCTCATAAGTATTATTTACCATAATCTTTCTAGAAAAACCGGAACCACTACCTTTAAATACGGTACTTAAATATTTTTGTGTTTTATCATCCTGGTTGTTAAATATGTAACTCATAGTCGAGTATGCTCTATTCATAGATAGTTTTTCATTTTTTATGAAGTTTTTAGAAAAGCTTACCTGACCCCATTCACTTGATGTATGACCGTTAACTTCCAGGGTATTTACAACATCTTGACGTTTATGTAAAAATTTTACCAGTTTGTCCGAAAAACTTTTTATAAATATTTTTTGAGTTTTGTTTAGTTCATACTCAGCCACTGGGAAAAGAAGTCTTCTGTCTAAAAACTCTATGCTCAAGTCTTTTTTGATTTTTATTTTGCCTTCTTCTCTCTCTTTGGAAAATAGTTGTAAAAGTTGTTCATAAAAATCTTTTGTATTTGCAGATATCTGAGCTATTGTAGCGTCTCTATTTAGTTTTAATATCCACATGTTAGACTCTTGAGAATTCTCAGCAGTTGTAATTCCTGCTGCAGCTATTTGAGAGTTGTTCAGTATAGTAAGAGAGTTTAGTATATCGTAGTTTGACTCTCCAAAGTGGTCTTGAAAAAGAAGGTTTAGCTTTGAGTCAAAAGCCATAACAAGACCGTCAGTGTTAAAAGTATCTTTTACATAACCCACACCGACTATATCTCCATCTGAGAACTCTTTTAAGTCAAGCAGTGATGAAGAATAAGCCGTATATATACTTTTATCGGCTATGATATTTTGTCTTAGATCAAATTTTATAAACCTTACTTGTTCTTTTTTTAGCTCATTTATATATGAAAGTGAGAGTAAAAAGTTATTATCTCGCAGTTTGATTATTTTTCTAGGTGTAACGTTGTCGTTATCGTTGATCTCTTTTATCCAGATCTTATTTCCATTTTGGTCTATTCTCATGATATTCAAGCTTTTACTCTGTCCTTGTAGAGTTTTGCCAAGGACTATTATTGAACCATCAGATGCTTCAAGTGCATCTATCCCCTCGTCATCATTTGCAGTCCCAAACTTTTTACTCCATAACTCTTGTCCGTCTTGTCTAAAGCGAGTTATAAAAATATCGTTAAGTCCAAGTCCTGTTTTAAAAATCGGGTCGTATTGGTCTCTTGAAGTCGACGATGTCCCTACAGCTAAAATACCACCGTCGTTTAGTCTTACGATCTTGCTTAGACTATCATAGTTTTTTGTCCCAAACACTTTTTTATATATCGGGTTTGCATCTGAATCCAATTTTAAAAGTATTAGCTCCCCATCCATAGTCTGACCACCAACATAGTAGCCGTTTCTAGGTGTTTTAGCTAAAGATATAGCTTTTGCAAATCCTGAGAGTGAACCTGATTTGTCAATGATTATATTTGCACCGTCATCCACTTTGATTATCTGCATCTGGGTTCCAAAAGAGTTTCCAACACTACTTAGATAGTCATATGCATTTGTATATGTGTTTGAAGTTGTTGAAGTAGTTTTGTATTTATTTACAAAACCAACAGCACTGATAGTCCTATCATAATCTTGCTCGATCGCCAATAGCCCGTTATTAAAAGGTTTATCTATAACTAGCGAATAGTCAGACCCTTTTGCATATGCAGTGTTTGATAAAAATAGTATTGTGAAGATTAGAAATAGTTTCATATATATGCTTTTTAGTTTTACCAAAGCAAATTATATTCCACTAAAGGGGTTAGACCCCTTTTGAGTAGTGTTATTTAAAAACCTATTTTAGATTTTCAAATGGTGCAGTTACAACTGCTTTACGAGTTACAGTATATGGAACTAATGCTGCTGCACGAGCTCTTTTGATTACTGTAGATACCATGTCTTGGTGACGTTTACAGTTACCTGTTAAACGACGAGGCATGATTTTATATCTCTCAGATAGTGAAAAACGTAGACCTGCTACATCTTTATAATCAATGAAGTCAACTTTTGCTTCACAGTATTTACAATATCTTTTTTTGTACTTTCTTCTTTCTGCCATGATTTATCCTTAATTATATTTTTGTCTAAAACGGAATCTCATCTTCGTCGATGTCGATCTCAGGAACTTGGTGTGCATTTGGCATCTGCTGTGCAGGTTGAGCATAAGGCTGTTGCTGCTGTGCCTGACCATAACTTTGTTGCTGTGGTTTAGGCTGAGCATAACTTTGTTGCTGTTGCTGAGGTGCTTGATAGCTTTGAGCTTTTTGTTGCTGTGCAGGTTGAGCATATGCTTGAGGCTGAGATGCATTATCTTGAGGATACGCATTAGCAGCAGCATTGTCACCTTTACTATCTAACATCTGCATAGTTTCAACTACAACAGAGTGCTTGCTTCTTTTTTGTCCGTTTTGATCTACCCATTGGTCAAAGTTAAGTCTACCCTCAACAAGAATTTTACTTCCTTTACGAAGATATTGGTTAGCTATCTCAGCTGAACGTGCAAAAAAAGTGATGTCTACAAAACATACTTCCTCTTTTTTTTCACCGTTACTTGTATATCTACGGCTAGTAGCTATTGCAGTGTTTGCAATACCCATACCGCTTTGTGAGTATCTAAGTTCAATATCGCGTGTTAAGTTTCCGACTAAAATAACTTTGTTATACATGAGTTTCCTTTTAAATTAATGCTTTATAAATAAAAGCTACTTATTACTCTGCTGCTGCTTCAGTTTGTGTTTCTGTTTCTGTTTCTGTTTCAGTTACTTCAGCTACTGGTGCTTCTTCTGTTTTTGGTGCAGAAGTTTTATTTTGAGCTTTTTTAACCATTTCATTCCATGCAGCTACTTCACGGTTAGTATCATATTTGATAGTAACAAAACGAAGTAGATCTTCATTTAGACGGAATCTTCTTTCAATCTCAGAGATTGATGAAGGCTCTGCCGAGTAATAAATAACTTGGAAAAATCCACGGTCATTTTTTTCAATTGGGTATGCTAATTTTCTCATCCCCATATCATCAGTTGTAGCTATTTCGCCACCGTTAGAAGTGATTACTTCTTGGATAGCTTTTAAGCTTTCTTGAATCTCTTCTGCTGTTAATGTTGGTTTTACGATTACTAGGTTTTCGTAATTTCTCATAGACTATAGTCTCCTCTTGGAATATGCCTTAATGGCTTTTTGTTTCCCTTTCGGTTTAAAATATATCGTTGTTTATTTAGCGATACAAAGAGAAAGGAACTCGCAATTATATCCTAAAATACTTAAAAGAGTATGATGGCAATATGTTAGATTCTCAGTTAAATATGTCAATTTGAAATATTTATATTTATGTTGGTGCTTTTTTGATATAGTTTTAAAAATAAAAAAAACATAGAGAGTTTATGGCAAAAGCAAAACACAAAAAAAAGAAAGCAAGTTCCCATTTTCTTACATATATAGCGTGGACTTTGGCATTTGTAACAGTTATTTTAGCATCACTGGCAATCGGTTACTATGTTGGTTTTAATGATGCACAACAACAAACAAAAAAACAACTGAGCTTAAAAGAAAAAAAGCGATTAGAGCTTTTAAAAAAGCTTGAAGACGCAAGTCAAAAAAGTGATAAAAAAGATGTTAACAGCAGGCTAAAAGAGATTCTGAAATCAACTCCTAAAATAACGGAAAAAAAAGAGGAACTATTAGATGCAACTCATGAATATGATACAAATAAAATAGCAAATCCTCCAGTTAGAGATAGAATAGTAGCAACAACTCAAAAGGCAAAACTTGCGATTATTTTAGACGATGTCTCGGTTAGAAGTCAGGTTGAAGCTATAAAAAGATTACATCTACCGCTAACAATGAGCTTTTTACCGCCCTCAAAACAAAGACCAAACTCTGCAAAGTTAGCACAGAATGAGAGTTTTTATATGGTTCACTTACCGATGGAAGCGATGAGTTTTACTAAAGAGGAACCTTTTACACTACGCGTAGATGACTCACAAGCTAAAATATCAAATAGGATACAAAAGCTCAAAAAACTTTTCCCAAAAGTAAAATATATAAATAATCATACGGGAAGTAAATTTACTTCAAATGAACGCGCTGTAAACAAGTTGATATATGAGTTAAATAAAAATCATATAAGTTTTATAGACTCTCGTACTATCGCAGATACTAAAGTACCTAAAGTTATGAAAAATTATGGTTTAAAATATGTAGGGCGTGACGTCTTTTTAGATCATCATCCGGATAAAAACTATGTAAAAGGTCAGATCAAAAGAGCTATTAATATAGCAAAAGAACACGGTAGTGCAATAGCTATAGGTCATCCGCATAAAAATACACTACTTGCTATAAAAGAGTCTAAAAAACTTTTTAAAGATATTGATCTGGTACTAATCGACAAGGTCTACTAGATGCCGCTTCTACAGCAGATAATAAAAGAGCTAGAAGGGATGAAAAAATACCCGACGGAGCTTTTTTATGATGGCAACCTAGAACTTTTAAAAAAACCAAAAATTTCCATAGTAGGAAGCCGCCGTCCCTCAACATATTCCAAAACTCAAATAACAAACCTCTCTTCAAAACTATCAAAATCAGGTGTATGCGTAGTAAGCGGTGGGGCCATGGGGATAGATGCTGTAGCTCATCAAGGAGCAGGGGTGAATAATACTATATGTGTACTGCCATGTGGCATCGATGTACGCTATCCTGCTGTTAATAAAAACTTATTAGATTCTATCGCAAAAGAGGGTCTTTTGTTATCCCAATTTGCCAACGAAGAGAAGGCTCGAAAGTATAGTTTTGTTTTAAGAAATGAGTTAGTTGTAGCTTTAGGTGATGTCTTGATAGTAGGCGAAGCAGATGAGGGCAGCGGTACTATGAGAAGTGTCGAGTTTGCTCTAGAGATGGGAAAAGAGATATATGTGCTTTCTCATAGAATAGGGGAGAGTAAAGCTACAAATAAACTGTTAGAAGAGGGTAAGGCTAAAGTGATAACAGATATTGATAGTTTTATATACTCTTTATATCCACATGCAAGAGAGCTACATGTAAATAACTCTGATGAGTTTCTAGAATATTGTAAAACCAATCCTAGTTATGAAGAAACACTTGCTAAATTTCCTCAGCGTGTTTTTGAAGCTGAACTCTCAGGTGAGATAATTATAAAAGATGGAAGCATATATATTCAATAGCCTTTCTTAAAATTAACTATTTTTTTCATTTGAAAATAAATTGCATCCAAATTTATATAAAAATCTTTAATTGACTTTATACGATTGATATATATCAATGACATAATTTTTTATAATTGTTAGTATTTCACACATAGACTCAATGGCAAAGGAAAATATATGTTATTAAAATCTGGAGAGATTTTTACTAAAAAGTTTTATAAAGTAAGTTTTGCAATTATATTGTTGATATTGTTTATAGTAATTATATTATCTATCGTAATGCTCATAAATAAAGATTTGTGTTATTCAGATATTATTGGACCTTATATGATTGGATTATCTGCATTATTAGCATCTACAGTAGCAATGATTAGTCTGAAGACAAATGAACTTAATCATATTAGTAAAAACAATAGACTTGATTTATCTGAGATTAATAGTTTAAGCCTTAACTTAATCATAATAATAAATAAACTTGGAGTTTATAAAAAAATTGTGAATCAAAAGAAACAAGTAGATTTATATGAATTATTAGAATATAAACAAATGTTTTTAAAATATGAAGAGTTTTTTAGTAATAAAACATTAATGTATTACTTGTCCATTTATACTAATACAAATGGATTTAGTATTTTAGAAAAAATTGAAAATTGTTTAGTTTTCATATCAATGTATAATAATGAATCTTTAGCATTTAAAAAGTCACTTGACGGAAATGCTTTAGATTATTTACCAAAAAAAGAATATGTTAAAAAACACATAAATGAGTTAATGGATTTAAATAATAAGCTTTATGAGATACTAAAAACACTTAATACACAAATAGATAAGCAAAAATATTTGTTAGAAAATGAAAATGTAAAATATATTTGATTTTTTTAAGTTTAATATTACAAAATAAGCATAGCATCGCCATAAGAGTAAAAACGATACTTCTCTTTTATAGCTTCGGCGTAAAGTTCAAGTGCTTTTTCTACACCCACAAAAGAAGCGACGAGCATTAAAAGCGTAGACTTTGGCAAATGAAAATTTGTAAGTAGATGATTAACACGGCTAGGTTTGTTTTTTGGGTGTAAAAACAGATTTGCTTCTCCACGTTGAACTTTGCCATGTTTAGCATAAAACTCTATAGTCCTAGTAGACGTAGTTCCAACGCTTAAAACCGGTATGTCAGAGTCCAGTATCTCTTTTGCCTCATCTGAGATATCATAATACTCAGAGTGCATAGGGTGCTGTGTTATAACTTCCGCATCTACAGGTTTAAAGGTACCGCTTCCTACATGTAGTGTTACGTATGCATGTTTGTGGTTTTTACATACACGCTCATGTTGTTCGGGGGTAAAGTGAAGTGATGCCGTAGGAGCTGCTACAGCTCCTTCATTTGCTGCAAATACACTTTGGTATTCATCTTCATCACTTTTATCATCTGCACGGTTTATATAAGGCGGTAGCGGTACATGTCCTATCTTATCTACAATAGGCAGTAGATCTTCAAATCTTAGTTTATTACCAGCTTGAGAGAACTCCACTATACGACTTCCGTCATCTTCAAGCTTTATAACTTTTGCTATTAAAGCTTCATCGAAAAAAATCTCAGTACCGACCTTTACTTTTCCGCGTATATATACATTTATGCTGTACGCATCGAGTGCACGGTTTATAAGAAGCTCAATCTTACCACCGCTTGGTTTATGACCGTAAAGTCTGGCTTTTATAACTTTAGTATCGTTAAATATCAGTGCACAATCTTTAGGGATGTATTTTTTAAGTTCATAAAAATAGGTGTGGATCATCTCATCCGTTTCTCTGTTGTATACTAGAAGTTTTGCATGGTCTCTTGGACTAGCAGGATGTGTAGCTATGAGCTCATCTGGTAGATGAAAGTCATAGCTTGAAGTTAAAAGTGGGTCTTTTTTTTGCATTTTAAAGGATTATTTTTTATCCTCTAATCCAAACATCTCTGAAAGACTCTCTATCTCTTCGTCCTCATCATCTTCTTCTTCATCCTCTTTTGGAGCAGGGTTTACAAATCTAACTATTAAGATAGAAAAGCCGTAAAGAATGATCAGTGGACCTGCCATAAGAAGTTGAGTCAACACATCAGGTGGAGTCAGTAGTGCAGCAACTATAAAGATGATTACAACGGCGTATTTGAAAAAATCTGACATCTGACGGTCGTTTACCATACCAAGAAGTGCTAAAAAGTATGCAAATATCGGAAGTTCAAATGCTAGACCAAAACCAAACATGATCTTTGTAAAAAAGCCTACATAATCTTCAATGTTAATGAGCGGCGTAAATTTAAAAGAACCAAAAGTGATCAAAAAGTCAAAACCAAATGGTGTGACTATGTAGTACGCAAACAATACACCCATGGCAAACATGGTAGTACCACCAAAAATAAACGGAATGATCATCTTTTTCTCATTAGCATAAAGTCCAGGAGCAATAAACATCCAGAGCTGAGCTAGTATAATAGGAAGTGCGCCGATTATAGCCGCAAAAAATGCAACTTTAAGTGCTACGAAAAATGCACCTCCGACTTGTGTAGTCGTAACCATACCATCAGCTGCATGTACTGATTTTTTACCGACTTCTATAAGAGCTTGGTTTAGCGGTTCTATCATCCAGTTTAAAATTGGTTCGTGGAAGTAGAACATCACAAAAAACATAACTATTAAACTACCTACGGATATTCCAAGTCTTTTTCTAAGTTCAACTAGGTGTGGTTTTAAATCATCAAACATTGTTATCTTCTTCTATATTCTTTTTTTTCTTTTTCTTTTTTTCAAAAGTCACTTTTTCAGCTTTTACGCTTTCACTCACTTTTGGTTCATCATCTAATATATCATCACCAATACTTGCTAGTTTAGCACCGATATTTGATGTGTCTGTGGCACTCTCAAGTTTATGCGAAGCATTCATAAGCTCTTTTTTGTACGCTAGGGCTTCCTCTTTTATATCTTTTACATTCATCTCTTCTTCAAAAGTATCTCTAACTGTACCTATTGTCTTTTTGGCGTTTCTAAAAAACTTGGCAACTTCAACCATCGCCGATGGAAGTTTATCCGGACCTAAAAAGAGTATTGCAATGACGGCGATTATGAGTATCTCTGTAAAACCCATTCCAAACATATAAAACCTTCAAAAAAAATTTAAAATTAATAGTTTGAGATTTTATCTAAAGAATGATTAATTTTATCTATGAAGTTAAAAAAAGTGCTATCTCATCTGCTAAAAGATAATCTGTGTTGTAAAATACTTCATTTTTCTTATAAAGTTTTTTCTCTTTTAGTAATATATTTGCCTTCTCCAACTCTTTTGAATCAAGTATGTTTATATCAACACCTATGATCGAGCGAAGCCCTAAAAATATTTTTTCTATTTTAATATCATTTGGTTCAAGTGTTTCACTTTGGATGTTTAATGGATCATCTATATATGCATCAATATCAGATATTGGGTAAAATCTTTCATTGTCTTTTTTACCAACAGCTCCGCTTCCAAGCCCTATATAGTCTTTATATTGCCAATAACCAAGATTATGCCTGCTTTTGTATGAACCAAAATTACTTATCTCATACTGCTCAAAGCCGTGTTTTGATATCTCTTCAAAGAGCCAAAATGTTAGCTCAAGACTCTCTTTTGACATTTGCGGCTTACTCTCAAATGCAGTCCCTTCTTCTATTGTTAGTGCATAAGTGCTTATATGGTTAATGGGAAGTTTAAAAGCTTCATCTATATCGTTTTGTAAAAGCTCTTTAGTATCGCCACATGTAGCATATATAAGATCAAGTGAGATGTTTTCAAAGCCAAGTTCATAAGCCAGTTTGATAGTCTCTTTAGCCTGAGTTGAACTGTGCGCGCGGTTAAGAGTTTTTAGTTTATTATCATCAAAACTCTGCACTCCAAAACTAAGTCTGTTAACACCAAGCTCTTTCATACCTTTTAGCCAGTGATGTGTTGCCGAGTTTGGATTTACCTCAGAAGTTATTTCTGCATCTTCACTTAAATATGGTCTTATCTTTTCAAATAGTGGCTTGTAAAGTTCAGGGCTGATGGTTGAGGGTGTACCACCACCAATGAATAGTGTGTCTATTGAATGTTTTTTAGTATGAAATCTTTTAAGCTCATGTTCTAGCTGTTTTATGAGAGCAGAGATGTATTTTTCTTTTAGATGAAACTTGTCAACATAAGAATTAAAAGCACAATATGAGCATTTAGAGTCGCAAAATGGGATATGAATATATAACATGTTGGAAATTATAGCTTTATTTTATGATAAAATATGCAAAAAAATTTAAGGTAGTTGATGTCAAAGGGAAGTTTGCATAAAAGTTTAGCAATACAAGATCAAAAGAATAGTCTTTTTGACAAACATATTCTTACATGTGTTGTAGATAGCAACGGCATAATAGTCGACATTTCCAAAGCATTTTTGGAGTTTTTAGGATACAGAGAAAGAGATGTTAAAAATCAAAAATACAAATTTTTAATTAGCAAATATTCTAATGATGAAACAATAGAAGAGATAAAGCAAACACTAAACAGTGGTTTTACTTACAACGGCGATATTAAAAGTAAAAAGAAAAACAGCGATACTTTTTGGGTAAATACCACTATCAGCCCTTTGTATGACGAAGATAGAAAAAAAATTGGCTACATGTGCATCATGAACGACAAAACGCCTGAAAAAAAGCTTGAAGAATTATCTATCACAGACACGTTGACAAATTTTTATAACAGAAACTATTTTGATATTTTTATGAAAAAAGAGCTTTTAGAAGCCATCAAATCTAAATATATATTTTCTTTGGTCTTACTAAATATTGACAGTATCGATAGTTCAGGAAAAGAGTACGGAGTTCTTGTAAAAGATAAGATACTCTCCACAATTGCTAACATTTTGAAAAATAATAAATATGTTAAGAACAACCCTGTGTTTAGAGTTCGCTCAGAAGAGTTCGCAATAATTATCACAAATCAAAATGCAGGTTATATAAGAGCTTTAGTGAACAGTATACTCTCTTCAGTGACCTCACTTGACATGATGCATGAAGAATCAGACAACATTAGTATATCTACAGGTGTTGTAAGCATAGACACTGCCATAAAAAATGTTAGTTCATTTGAAGTTTTAAATATTGCAGAGACCAACTTGGAAAAAGCAAAATCGATGGGGAAAAACCAGGTTGTATATGATGTTGAAGATCTGACACGTGCAAAAAAATACAAAAAAACAACTACATCGATGCTTCCAAATCGTGAGATGTTGATAAATGACTTGGTTCATTTAAATGATCAATCGATGATAGTCTTATTAAGACTTAATCATATAAATTCATTAAAAAGTGTCTATGGGATAAACGGCGTAGGGGAGATTGTCGCTACAAAAATTCAAATGCTGCAAGATATCTTACTCGATGATGAAGCTACTCTTTATAGTCTTAATCTGGAAGAGTTTGCTATTTTAATAACGGGTGAGAACCTTTTTGATAAATATTTTTCACTAATAAAATATTCGGTTCTTGAGGATACTATGATAGTACCGTCTTCGTTTGAAGAGAACGATGCGCCGATAGTTACTTTTAGTGCAGGTATCGCATATGGAATAAAAAATATTTTACATAATGCGGACTTAGTATTACAAGAAGCACTTCTTAGAAAAAAAAGTTTTTTAGTATATGAAGATTCACTAGATGCTACAACAAAAGAGGTTGAGGCACTTAATAGAATGAAGGTATATAAAAAAGCACTTTATGACGGTGCTATCACACCTTTCTTTCAGCCTATTGTTGACAGTAATAACGGGGAGATAATCAAGTATGAAGCATTAGCGAGGATTATCTGTGATGATGAGGTTATTACTCCGTATTATTTTTTAGAGTCTTCACGTGAAGATAAATCGTTTGAGGCATTCTCACGTCAGATGATGCAAAAGGTCTTTAATGTTTATTCAAAGAATAAAATGAATGTGACCATTAATGTTACTTTTGAAAATCTAACCTCAGAAGAGATGATAAAATATATTAAAAATAGGCTTGATAAGTATGGCGGCAAAGGAATAACCTTTGAGATATTGGAATCAGAAGAGATAAAAGACTATAAAATAGTTGAGAGTTTTATACTTATGGTAAAAGAATATGGTTGTGAGATATCTATAGATGATTTTGGTTCTGGTTATTCAAATTTTACAAATGTTTTGCTGTTAAATATAGACTATATTAAGCTTGATGGCTCGTTAATCGAGAAGTTAAATACAGATGAAAATGCATTAAGTATTGTAAAGTCGATCATAGAGTTTGCAAAAGGTGCAAAGATGAAAACTATTGCCGAGTTTGTAAGTTCAGCTGAACTTGCAGAGAGTGTAAGAAAATTAGGCATAGATTATTCACAAGGTTACTATTATTCTGAGCCAAAATGTCCTAAAGAATTAGGACTAATAAGTGATGGAATATAGTTATTAAAAAATCATAATTTATATTTAATTGCTTTTTTTGTATAATCCCCCATCAAAATATAAAGCGCTAATATGAGTAAAAAAGATTTATATCGTCCAAATGTAGCTATGGTAGTTGTATCAAATAATTATCCAGATAAAAAAGAGATTTTTATAGCTCAAAGAAATGATTTATCTGAAGTTTGGCAGTTCCCACAAGGTGGAATAGACGAGGGTGAAGATGTTGAGGAAGCTCTTTTTCGTGAACTTGAAGAAGAGATAGGCACAAAAGACGTAAAAATAATCGCTGAATACCCTGAATGGTTATCGTACGATTTTCCAGAGAAAATTGCTAAAAATATGAAACCGTGGATAGGTCAGAAACAGAGATATTTTTTAGTTAGATTAAAGAAAAAAGCAAACATAGACATACAAACTAAACATCCTGAATTTAGCGATTATAAATTTGTCGGAGTTGATGATGTACTTGATCTGAGTGCATCGTTTAAAAAAGATGTGTATGAAAAAGTTATTAATTATTTTAAAGATGAGGACTATTTGTAGATGTTAATAGTACAAAAATTTGGTGGTACAAGTGTTGGAGACTTAGAGAGGATCCAAAATGTAGCTAATCGTGTTGCAAAAACAAAACAAGAGGGACATGATGTTGTGGTAGTTGTCTCAGCTATGAGTGGTGAGACAAATAAACTTGTAAGTTATGCTGAGCATTTTTCAGCTAACCCGAGTAAACCTGAGATGGATATGCTTTTAAGCTCGGGTGAGCGTGTAACAGCATCACTGCTCTCTATCGCCCTGCAAGAGATGGGACATCCCGCAGTTGCAATGACAGGTAGAAAAGCAGGAATACTTACCGATAGCCTGCATACAAAAGCTCGTATAGAAGAGATAGACCCGACAACTATGAATGGGGCTATCAAAGAGGGCAAGGTAGTAGTAGTGGCAGGTTTTCAAGGAATTAGTGAAAGCGGTGATGTAACTACACTTGGTCGTGGTGGAAGTGATCTCTCAGCAGTTGCAATAGCAGGGGCACTAAAAGCAGATCTATGTGAGATATATACAGATGTCAGCGGTATCTTTACAACTGATCCTAGAGTTGAGCCAAAAGCTAAAAAGCTTGAAAAAATATCTTATGATGAGATGTTGGAACTTGCATCACTGGGTGCAAAAGTTCTTCAAAACCGTTCAGTTGAACTGGCAAAAAAATTAAATGTAAATCTAGTAACAAGAACAAGCTTCTCAGATGAAGAGGGGACTTTAATAACTAAGGAAGAAAATATTATGGAAAAACCATTAGTAAGTGGAATTGCTTTAGATAAAAATCAGGCTCGTATATCTTTAATAGGTGTTAGCGACAGACCGGGTATTGCATCTGAGATATTTACAAAGCTTGCAAATGCTGAGGTAAATGTAGACATGATCATCCAAAACCGTGCTCATGGTGATACTACGAATATTGATTTTACTGTTCCAAAGGGTGATCTTAATGATGCAAAGAACGTAGTGTCTGAGTTTCTAAAAGACGGTGACTTAGAAAACGATGTTTACAACGAAAATATTTGTAAGGTTTCTGTTGTAGGTGTCGGTATGAAATCACATGCAGGTGTAGCAGCTAAAGCATTTCAAACAATGGCAGCTAACAATATAAACATAAATATGATATCAACATCAGAGATAAAAATCTCTATGGTCATAGATGAAAAATACTCAGAGTTAGCTGTTCGCTCTCTTCATGATGTATATGAGTTAGATAAGTAACCTTATGGAAGATATTGCAGATTTTGCCCAATGGAGTTTAGATACTATTCGCGAGGAGGGTGCTACTTTTTCTTGGCTAGAAGAGTTAAGATTTGAGTGGACACCTGCGACATCTTTAGCACTAGAGCAGATACTTAACGGTAAAACAATAGTTCTGATCACAGATGCAAAAAGAAGATGGTTTCAAGAATATATACTAAGCAACATTAATTCTGCAACCCTAGAGCGTCCACCCGTGCCTATTGTAAATATTGATTCATTGTATAAACATTACAACGATATTAACGGCGGCAGCATGATCGATATTATAGATAACATGGTAAACCTCTCTTTAAAAGACGAATACTTTTTTTGGTATATAGGAAGCGGTGCGGATAAACGTGCAGACATAGCAAAAAGAAAAGATAACAGTTATTTTTGGATATTTGATGAGGATTATGCGAACAGTTTTAATCTTAAAAGTTATGATAAACACTTAGATATTAAACTGCTTCAGGTTTATCGTTTGTTTGAACTCTCACTAAACGGTGCAATGTTTGGAGAGGTAGATGTCACAAGCTAGCGGACATATTTTAATATCAACAGATATTGAAAAAGAGTTTGAAAAACTAAAAGCAGAGTTTCAGCCAAACAGAGTTATTGGCTTTATAGAAGATGTTTTTAAACTCGAACATGCAAAAGCTGTAGTGGCTGAGGCATATATAAGTGAGAGTCAAACAAAGTATCTGATCCTTGGATCAAAAAGCTTTGGAATAGAAGCTCAGAACTCACTCCTGAAACTATTTGAAGAACCACCTAGAAATATAGAATTTATAATTATCTCACCTACAAAATCAAATCTTTTACCCACAGTTCGCTCGCGTCTTCCTATAGTTAAAGGTGAAGTGCTTCATGATCATACTGATTTTGATATCAATCTCTCTAAAATAGATTTCTCAGAAATATTTACGTTTTTAAAAGCAAATGCAAGAATATCTAAAGTAGAAGCAAAAGAACTTTTAGAAGCAATTTTATACAGAGCTACAGTTGTAGATAAACTCATTTTAAGTGAGCAACAACTAGATAATTTTGAAAAATCTTACAGACTTTTGGAGCTTAACTCCAGACCACAAAGTATCTTAGCATTTATACTTATGGGATTTATTCATGCATCTTGAACAACTAAATAAAAACACAAATATAGAAAAGCTTTTAAACGACATAGGGGTAGATTCGGGCGGGATAAAAATACTATCTGCAAAATCACAAATGCATCTTATACATATAAAAGAGCTACATGTGGGCGCTGCAAATATACTAAAGCAAGATGCTCTAAGTGTTGGAGCAGATCTGGCAGTTCCAAGAGGTACTGTACTTGCCAAAACTCCAACAGTGGAGTGTCTTTTGATCGCTACAACTAAACAGCTCCAGCAGCTTTCAAAAAAAGAGTTGGCACAACCATTTGGGCTTAAAGAATTAGCAAAAGAACTCTCAAATATATTAGAGATAAAAAAACCGCTACATGTAGATGTTATGGGTATCATAAATGCAAACGATGACAGCTTTTTCAAATCAAGCAGATTTAACTCTTCTGATGCTATAGCTAAGATAGAGCAGATGATACAAGACGGTGCTACGATGATAGACATAGGCGGTGTCAGTTCAGCCCCAAACTCACAAAGTGTAAGTCCAGAGGAAGAACTATCGCGTGTAGAGAATATTTATAAGCTAATCTATGAGCAAAAATTATATGACAAAGCTAAGTTCAGTGCTGATACGTATGAGCCACTAGTAGTTCATAAAGCACTAGATAGCGGTTTTAAAATTATCAATGATATCACAGGTCTTGCAAATGATGAAGTGTGTAGACTTATAGCTAAGTATGATGCTCAGGCAGTGCTTATGCACATGCAGGGAAACCCTCAAACTATGCAACAAAATCCGCATTATGATAATTTGCTTGATGATGTGTATCGATTCTTTCAAGAGAGAATTCAAAAAGCTGAGAATTTTGGTGTAAAAGATATTATCTTAGATGTAGGGATAGGTTTTGGAAAAACACTAGAACATAATATATCTTTGATAAAAAATTTAGAACATTTTCAAACTCTAAAAAAACCACTTTTAGTTGGAGCTTCAAGAAAGTCTATGATAGACAAGATATTCCCATCTGAGATATCACAAAGATTAGCGGGTACTTTAGAGGTTCATATGGAGTCAGTTAGAAATGGGGCTTCGATAATTCGTGTACACGATGTGTATGAGCATGTACAGGCATTAGCTGTACATACTGCATTTAACAAGTAGATATTATTTCATATCCGGTTTAGGAGTGCTTGCAGTTCTTGCCGGAAGTTGAGGGTAAGAAACATCAGGTTTTTTACCGGTTAAAGCATTTAAGAAAGTCACTATAGACTCAGCTTCTGAATCAGATATATCAAGTCCTAGTTGGATTCTACCCATCTCTATTACTGCTTCTTTTAGATCCCAAATAGCACCGTTGTGAAAATAAGGAGCAGTCTCTACGATATTTCTTAGTGTTGGAACTTTTACCATGCCGTTCGCATCACCTCTAAAGTCACCGATGTTGCGGTGTTTATACTTAGCAGTAACCTCAAAAGCATTCATATCTTGACCAAAACCTACACCATTATGACATGTAGTACAACCTTTGTCTATAAAAGTTTTAAGACCTTGTTTTTCTGCTTTAGTTAGTGCTTTAGCATTACCGTTTAAAAAATCATCATATCTTGATGGTGTAACAAGTGTGCGCTCAAAAGTAGCAATAGTATCAGTCACTCTTTCAAAAGTAATATCTACATTTTTACCATATGCAGTTTTAAACTCTTGTACATAAGCAGGCATTGAAGTTACAGTGTTTACAACATGTTCTTTTGTCGCAGCCATCTCTGGGTGAGCTTGGATTGGACCTTGAGCTTGTTTTTCCAAACTAGGATCACGTCCATCCCAAAACTGAGCAGAGAAAAACACTGAGTTATATACGGTAGGCGAGTTTAAGTGGTGAGGATTTGAAGTCCACTTATGACCAACTGCAGCACTAACACCATCAGCTCCACCAGTCGCAAGATTGTGACATGTATTACAGCTTATCAGATTACTTTTTGATAAGCGTGGGTCAAAGTATAATTTTTTACCTAGTTCAACTTTCGCATCAGTAATAGGGTTCGCTGGATTGTCTATAAGCTTGTTAAGCTCATTTTGCTTAGTAGGGATTGGGCTTAAACCTGCATCCATAGCTTGTTTTGCTAAAGGCGAGGCCATTAATAGTGATGTACTAACAACAGTTAAAGCTAATATCTTCATTTTTCTACCTTGTATGATTTATTTGACATTATTATACTCAAATTTTTGCAGAAGATAATTATTATTGTTTAGTAAAAAAATTGTTTAATAATTGGATAAGTTTGTTAGATAATATTTTTTTATAATTGTAGTTTAGGGTGTGCGAAATAGAGTAAAATTACTCTATTTCAGCGTCGATAACGTCATCGTCATCTTTCTTTTTAGCTTGGTCAGCTTGCCCCTGTGCTTGGTCACCGCCAGCTTGTTGTTTGTACATCTCTTCAGTTACTTTGTGGCTAGCTTCTGTAAGGACTTTTACTTTTTCTTCGATCTGTTCTTTAGTTGCGTTATCATCTTTTAGTACATCTTTAAGTTCAGTTATTGCAGTTTCGATCTTAGCTTTTTCTTCTGCTTCAACTTTATCACCCATATCAGTCATAGTTTTTTCAACTTGAGCTATAAGTGCATCTGCTTGATTTTTAAGATCAACTAATGATTTTCTCTCTTCATCAGCAGCTTTATTCTCTTCTGCATCTTGAACCATTTTGTTTATCTCTTCTTCACTTAGTCCTGATGAACCAGAAATAGTGATTGATTGAGATTTACCAGTACCTTTGTCAGTTGAGCTTACAGTCAAGATACCATTTGCATCGATATCAAATGTAACTTCAATTTGTGGCACACCACGTGGAGCCGCTGGAATATCACCTAGCTCAAATAATCCAAGTGATTTATTATCTTTTGCAAACTCTCTCTCACCTTGAACAACTGAGATACTAACAGCTGGTTGATTGTCTTCAGCAGTTGAGAACACTTGAGATTTTTTAACAGGTATCGTAGTACCTTTTTCAATGATCTTAGTAGCAACACCACCTAAAGTCTCAATACCTAGTGACAATGGAGTAACATCTAGTAAAAGAACATCTTTTACATCACCACGTAATACACCACCTTGAATAGCAGCACCGGCAGCAACTACTTCATCTGGGTTTACACCTTTGTTAAGTGCTTTACCCCCAAAGTATTTAGAAACCGCTTCTTGAGCAGCAGGTACACGAGTTGAACCACCAACCATGATGATCTCTTTGATCTCATCATTACTCAAATCTGCTTCATTCATTGCTATTTTGATGTGATCAATCGTCTCATCAATTAGTTTAGCGATCATACCTTCAAATTTAGCACGAGTAAGTTTCACAACTAAGTGTTGTGGACCAGCTTCTGTCATAGTGATGAATGGTAAGTTGATCTCAGTCTCAGTAGAAGAACTTAACTCTTTTTTAGCATTTTCAGCTGCGTCTTTTAGACGTTGAAGTGCCATTTTGTCGTTTTTAAGTTCAATACCATGAGAGTTTTTGAACTCAGCATTTAAAAAGTCAACGATCTTGTTATCAAAGTCATCACCACCTAAGAACGCATTTCCATCAGTTGATAAAACTTCAAAAGTACCATCAGAGATCTCTAAAGTTGTAACATCAAATGTACCACCACCAAGATCGTATACAAGTACGTTCTCTTCAGTTTTACTCTCTAAACCATATGCTAGTGCTGATGCTGTCGGCTCATTAATAATACGTAAAACGTTAAGACCTGCGATCGTACCTGCATCTTTAGTCGCTTTTCTTTGTGCATCATTGAAATACGCTGGAACAGTAATAACTGCATCAGTTACAGGAGATCCAACATAAGACTCTGCATCCTCTTTTAGTTTGCTAAGAATTTTAGCCGAGATCTCTTGAGGAGTATATACAGTACCAGCTACATCAACAGCAGCCATACCATCTTTGTCAACGATGTTGTACGTTACTTTGTCATGAGCTTCTTTAGCATTTTCCTCATTCATCATAAGACCCATAATTCTTTTAATAGAAGTGATAGTCTTTTCTGGATTTGTAATAGCTTGACGTTTTGCAGGATCACCTACTAAAGTCTCACCTTTATCTGTAAAAGCTACAACTGACGGAGTCGTATTTTTACCTTCTGCATTTGGGATGATCTTAGCTTCACCACCCTCATAAACTGCCACACATGAATTTGTTGTTCCTAAATCTATACCTATTACTTTACTCATTTTATTTCCTTTAATTTTTTTTAAAAATTTAAGGGAACCTTTTATTCCCTATTTGTAACGATGTCGGAAGTAATTCCGCCATCTAAGTTAACACTTGGTTCCCCTCGTCGGGGAGCCCAACGCATTAGTGCGTTTTAATCTTTACACTTTCGTGCCAGATTTTTAAAATTGTTTTGTTAATACGTTGAAATTGTATCAACATAATAAAAATAGTTCTGCCACCTAAGTGGCACAACATTAGTTTGCAACTATAACCATCGCTTCACGAAGTGGGCGATTTTTATATTTGTAACCTGTTTGGAAAGTTTGAACTATTTGTCCACTTTCAACTTCATCACTGTCCATGCTTTGTACTGCATTATGGATATTTGGATCGAATGGTTCATCATGAGCGACCATTGTCACACCATGTTTTTCAAGTTGAGTCAAAAATTGTTTATGTGTTAACTCAATACCTTCTTTTAGCTTGTCAAAAAGTTCATCTTTATCAGCATCGCTCTCAACTGATTTCATAGCACCATCAAGTGCGTCCATAACCGGGATCATATCTTTTGCAAATTTTTCATTTGCATATTCCACTGCTGTGTACTTTTCACGCTCTAATCTTTTTTTAATATTATCAAAATCAGCATGAACACGTGCATAAGTATCTTTTAATTCATTTAGTTCTTTTTGAAGTAACTCAAGTTCATCCTCGACAACTTCGTCGTTTGTTTCCTCGGCTGCTTCTGCATTCTCTTGAGATTCTTCTTGAACCTCTTCTTCTTTTATTTCATCTTTAGACATAGTTGTTAAATTTACTCCTTATTGAAAAGATAACATTATTATGACATATGAGTGTAACAATGTCAAGTGTAATATAAATAAAATTATTTAATATAATTGAGTCTATGAGACTAAAGTATTGAAAAAGCCCTAATTTATTGGATTAATTGAGGGTGTTTATAAAAATATATGTCTTTTTTTATTGATCTTGCGTTATTTTGTAGTTAAAATGTTATATATTTGTATTAGCTTATTTAAGAATCTTTGTCAGTCGTTTCAAATTTATCAACTGATAAAAGCATTACAGGTAGTATAAAAAGATCCGTGATCAAAGAGATACTTATCAATATTGCACTGTATAAGCCAATTAGTTGGAGTGATTCTATTTGTGAAAAGTATAGTGATGCAAATACACTTATTAGAACAACAGAACCAATAAAAACGGGGATCCCTGCATAAAAGAAAACTTTTTCTAAGGTGTGTTTACGGCTTCTACCGAAATAACGTAAGCGATAATATTTGTAAGCAAAATGTATAGTTGCGTCTGAAGCTAGACCTAGTGAGATGGTCATAGCTATCAGCATTTCCAAGCTAAGGGGTATATCAAAGAGTGTTACAAATAATCCAAACCAAATAATAGGTACAACATTTACACTAAATCCGACAAATGCCATTTTGTATGAGCGAAAGATCCAAGCAATTATACTTCCTATAATCACAAGAGCAAAGAGCAATGAAGATGTTAATAAAATTGCCTGATCGTATTTTGCAATACTAAGTAGCGAGTTGTGATCTAAAAAATAAAGTTCTATGTTTTGATAGTTTTTTAGCCATTCAAGCAATTCAAGTTTATTGATATCAAAAAGATCAACAGTGAGGCTGAGTGCATTTTCATCAAAATATTTTTTATCCAGATCATACAGATCAATGTAAAACATAGCTTGAAGAACGGCTTCTTCGCTTAGTTCATCAGTTTCTGATGAAGCTTCATTAAGACTCTCTATTAGTGTTACAACAGAATATACTTCACTTACTTCATCCTCAAATTTTTCTTGGAGTTCCTCAGTGAATTTTTTTACCGAATTTATTAGCTCCAGATCTATTTGTTCATAGGGTATCTTGAGCTCGATCTGTTCATTTTGTACTTGCAGTGAAAAAAAGTTATGAGTTTTTGAGAAGAGTGAAAAAGCTCCTATGATAGCTAGCAGATAAGTTATAGATAAAAATACAAATAGAAATTTTTTATTGTAATGAACCTCATTTGATGTTATAAGATATCCAAGTTTTGCATATGGTACATGTGTATGCTCAAGAGTGAAATGGCTTAATATCGCAGGTAATAAAGTCAGGTTGAGTATATAACTCATAAACGAAGATATTATCACACTAAGACTAAGTAGTTTGATGATATCTGAATCTATAAAGACTAAACTACCAAGTCCAAGAAAAGTTAAAATAGATGTCCAAATAGCAGGTGACATACTCCTGTTTAGCATTTTTTTAAGAGCATTAAGTTCATTTGTCTTATACTGGGATACATGCCAGCGGTAGTAAAAGTATAGGAATTCAACCAATCCGATCGTTATCGTAATAAATGGCATAGTTATATGTATAGTGTGTATCCCGGTAAGTAAAATAATAGCCGTAAAGGTTAATATAGTAGATATTGTCAGTAAAAAGACAGCACTGAGAGCTGCAATATAATTACGAAACAGAATCCTAAATAATACAGTTAAAATAGATACGAATATAAAAGCAAATACAGACAGTTCATTCCAGTTTATTTCGCTTATATTATTTATATAGGTAAATTTTCCAGGTATTGTAACTTTTGAGAGGTCTAATTTTTTTGTTGAATTTATATAAAAGTAGAATGTTTTGAAGTCTTTATCAACAACATTTGAGTAACTATTATGTTCAAGCTTAACTAGTTTTTTAAGCTTAAGAGTATCTATTTGTTTAGAGTTTAAAACAACTACAATACCTGAATTATTTTCATTATCTTCGTTACAAATAAAATCGTTGCTAAATAAAGATGATACTTTTTGCACACCTTCAAGATTTAGAAGGTCGCTATGAAGTTTTTGTAAATCACCAAGTGCTACATCATCAAAATCTTTGACATGTACAATGAGTTTTGACTGTCTGTAAGTTTGAAAGTTTTGCATTTTAGTTTTTTTAAATTCATGTGAATCATTTAGCCAAAAAAGCTCATCTGAACTTAAAAACTTTGGTTGTACCAAAAAAGCACTTACTATTGCAAAAAATGAAAACATAAAAATAATTATTTTTCGGTATTTAATTATCAGTTCAAGGTGTTTGTTAATATTTGGTATGTTGTAATACATATATGTTCCTATTTCTCAACAATTATAGATGGACGTTTAGTAATATGTAATTGTTGTGCTACTTTGACTATAGCATTTAGTGTAGTTTTTATTTTTTGTGTGGGCGTAATTGATGTTTTTTTGTTCTTGATCATAATCTCTAAAAGCGTCTCGATAGGTTCTTTAGAATTATACACAGCCGCTATGGTATTTTCTGAGTGTAGACGTGGTATTTCATATAGATAGATCGTATATTTGTATTTTGACAGCATTCTTGGTTTTTTACTTATCATAGAGATGAATTTTCTGGAATATGGACAGAGGGGATCGACAAACACATATACATTTTGTTTTCCCTCTCCATATTTTATACCATAATCCTGTATAGAACGTACTAAATTGATACTTTCCTTGTAAGAAAGTTCTTCTTTAAAGCTGCTGTTGGCATTGATGTAAGTGAAAAATACAAAAAGTAACATAATTAATTTAAACATATGAAAGTATAACTAAATATTATTACTCGTTTATTACAGAATTGTTTCTTTTTTCATCATATGCGTAGTTTAGTTAATTATTTTAAACAAGCTATTTTAGGGATGAATCGGCAAGTGTTAGACATAATAACACATCTTTATTACTCTTTTTAATAATATTAATTGCTTGATTTAGCGTAGAACCTGTAGTTATAATATCATCTACAAGTATGATCTCTTTAGCCTTTGTTCTTTGAAGTGAAAACTCTCTTGGGTTATTTAAGCGGTACTCTTTACTTTTACCTGAATAACTGACCTCATTAGTAGAATGGAGTAGATTATGTAGCGGTTTGATATATCTGCTTTTTAGTTTTTTATTTAATATTGCAGTATGGGAGTAGCCGCTTTTGATATTGTCATCAATAGCTATTGAATTGATTTTATGTGTGAACTTAAACTCTTGTGCAAAACTGTAAAAAGAGTTTGCTGCTAAAATACTATACATGTAGTATCCCAGATCTGTATGTTTGGTGTGAAGAAGATTTTTGATCTCCTTATATTTATAAAAAGATATTACATCAATATTTTGAACTTTGCGTTTATATATTTGTGGTTTTAAAAAAGTGTTTTGGCAGTTCTTACATATGTGTGTGAAAGATATATCCTCACACAGCATACATTTCATCTCTTCTCTTTTAGTCCATCTTTAATACAGACATAAATGCCTCTTGAGGAAGCTGAACTTTACCTATGGACTTCATACGTTTTTTACCGGCTTTTTGTTTCTCAAGTAGTTTACGTTTACGAGTGATATCACCGCCGTAACACTTAGCGGTAACATTTTTACCCATAGATTTTACGGTCTCACGAGCGATGATCTGACTCCCAAGTGATGCTTGAACAGCTACTTCAAAAAGTTGACGAGGTATCTCTTCTTTCATGTTCTTAACTAAGATACGCCCACGAGAAAGAGCTTGACTCCTAGGTACTACGACACTAAGTGCATCTACCACTTCCCCTGCTACTTTAATATCAAGTTTAACAAGGTCACCAACTTTAAAACCAATAGGTTCATAATCAAAAGAAGCGTAACCTTTAGATATAGATTTTAAAGTATCGTAAAAATCCATAACAATCTCATTCATCGGAACTTCATATTCAAGCATAACTCTATCTTCATTCAAGTAAGTCATCTTCGTTTGAGTCCCACGTTTGTTTATTAGTAGAGTTATTATATTTCCCACATATTCACTTGGTGTAATTACTGTTGCTCTTACATATGGCTCTTCGATTCTATCAATTTTATTTACTTCTGGAAGTTCAGACGGGTTTTGAACATTAACTTTTTCGCCATTGTTTAGGTATACATTATATATTACAGATGGAGCAGATGCTATTAAGTCGAGATTAAACTCACGCTCAAGTCTCTCTTTTATAACTTCCATATGAAGCATTCCCAAAAATCCAACACGGAAACCAAAACCAAGAGCTACTGATGTCTCAGGCTCGTAAGACAATGATGAATCGTTTAGTTTTAGTTTGTCAAGAGCATCACGTAGATCTTCAAACTTATCAGTATCTATGGGGAAAATACCGGCAAATACAAAAGGTTTTGCAGGTTCGTAGTTTACAACTGGCTCAAGAGCAGGGTTTTTGGCATCAGTGATCGTATCACCAACACTTACAACACTTACTTCTTTTAAACCAAGAACTACTATTCCGATCTCACCGGTTTTTATACTTTGTGTTTTGATCTTTTTCATAGGATGAGGGTACATCAAGTCTAAGATATTATGCTCTTCACCGTTGCTCATCAGCTTGATGACTTGACCTTTTTTTACTTCACCATCAAAAACGCGAACAAGTGCTAAGGCACCAAGGTATTGGTCAAACCAGCTATCATATATAATAGCTTTAGTTGTAGCATCTGGATCGCCTGTAGGAGCAGGTATACGATCAACGATAGCATCACAAAGTTCACGGATCCCTATACCTGCTTTTGCAGATGTCAAAATAGCATCTGTTGCATCTATACCTATAGCTTCTTCGATCTCTTCGGCTACACGTTCTGGCTCTGCCGCGGGTAGATCGATCTTGTTTATAACTGGAATAAGTTCTAGGTTATTATCAAGTGCCAAATAAACATTAGCAATTGTTTGAGCTTCTACACCCTGAGCAGCATCAACTATAAGTAAAGCACCATCGCTAGATGCTAAAGACTTACTAACTTCATATGAGAAATCAACGTGGCCCGGAGTGTCTATTAAGTTTAGTATATACGGTATGCCATCTTTCACATAGTCTAGACGAACAGACTGCGCTTTAATAGTAATACCACGCTCTTGTTCAATGTCCATTGTATCCATCATTTGGCTTCCAAGCTCACGCTCAGTTACACTTCCACATTCCTGAATAATTCTATCAGCTAGTGTAGATTTTCCATGATCTATATGTGCAATAATTGAAAAGTTTCTAATATTTTCCAAAAATAATTCCTATATGTTTAGTAATAAAGCGAATTATACTAAAATAGTTTTAATATATCCCTTTTATAAAAAAAACATATTAGCTTTAAGCTTGAGTTTTGTGTTGCTAATATAACAAAAAACAATATAATATCGTATTTTTAAGTTAATATTAATAGCTTGTTGTGATACAATGTATAATTCAAATAAAGTGAGGTCTTATGAAAAAATATGTTTTAGCGATAGCTATATGTACAGTTGCTATCTTTGCTGCTCAATCAGAACCAGTAAAAGATAGTAGAGATGGTATTAATATGCCAAAAGAGTCAAAAGAGTATATGAAAATGGTAAATGAAGCGTATCAAATGCCAATAAATAGAACAGTTGTAAAGGATTCTAATGAAAGCAAATAATTTAATTATTAAAGGTTTATTAGTTTTACTTCCGTTGCTTGTATTTACAGGATGTTTACCAGAAGATGATGAAGCTACACCAGTTCATACAGTAAGTATGACTAATCATTCTACAAGTTCAAATAGTATTTGGTATGTTTACATGTCTTTAACATCAGATTCTGCTTGGGGTGATGATAGATTAGGTGCTGATACCATCAGTGTTGGTGAGACACATAATTTTGCAGTTGCTAATTGTAATAACTATTTCGATATGAAGATAGTATACTATGATGGAACTGAGAGATTTGCAGTTGATCAATATTTTGCTTGTAATGAAACTAGTTACTATACTGTATATGATTATTAATATTTAAGTAAGTTTCCTTAATTGGAAACTTAACTTTTCTTCTTTATGCAAATAGTGAATTTACACTTTCATTATGATATACACGACGAATAACTTCAGCAAATAGCGGAGCTACTGAGAGCACATTTATTTTTTCATGTGGTTTTGTTACAAGTGTATTTGTGATGATAAGTTCATCAAGTTCACCATTTTCTAAATTATCGTATGCTTTTCCACTTAGAACACCGTGAGTAGCACATGCCATAACAGATGTAGCACCTTTATTTTTCAGTGCAGATGCAGCTTTTACCATAGTCCCGGCAGTATCAACCATATCATCGATCATAATCACATCTTTACCTGTAACATCACCTATGATATTCATCACTTCGCTCTCATTAGCTTTTTCACGACGTTTATCAACTATAACCATCTCTAAGCCCATACGTTTAGCAAAGTAGCGTGCACGTGCAACACCACCAATATCCGGTGAAGCTATAATAGGATTTTTAAGGTTTTTACTTTTGATGTAGTGCTCAAATGTGATAGAACCGTAAAGATTATCAACCGGAATATCAAAAAAACCTTGGATCTGACCCGCATGTAAGTCAATTGTTACAACTCTGTCAATACCGGCAGTTTCATACATGTCAGCAACAAGTCTAGCAGTGATCGGAACACGAGGAGCAGCTTTACGGTCTTGTCTAGCATAACCATAGTAAGGAACAACAGCAGTAATACTATCGGCAGATGAACGACGAAGGGCATCTGTCATGATCAAAAGTTCCATTAAGTTGTCATTTGATGGAGCACCTGTTGATTGAACTATAAATACATCACGACCACGAACACTCTCGGCAATTTGAACAGATATCTCACCGTCACTAAATTTCTTTACATCAGCATTTGCCAAAGGCACATCTAAAATTTGACAAACTTCATTTGCAAAATCTATACTAGCACTACCGGCAAAAATTTTATAACCACGCATCGGTTTTTCCTTCTATATGGATAAATTAATTTCGCAAGTATATAAAAAATGTGCTGATTGTTTTGTTAAAATTTAAAATAAGCAGCGAGAATATAAGTTTTTAGTTTTGAATCTTCTGTATCTTCTATAGCCATATAGGTTTGAGATAAACTAGATAGTTGGAGTGCTATCGTATCTGACAAGTTATATTTAACAGATACTAAGGCACTGTCTTTGTACTTGATATTTAAAAACTGATTTACTAGGCCGTTACTTCTTAATGCATACAAAGTTTCACCAAACCAAAGTTGTACATTAGTCTCAAAACCGTGCTTAAAGTGTGTAATATTTAAAGCATGTGATCTGTATCTTTTACTCATGGTAGTATCAGCTAAAGAATTAAGTAAAATAGTGTCATACATGATCTTTGTGTAAAAATTCCCCATTACAGAATTTGGATGACCAAAATAAAAAGCAAAGTAGGGACTTACTTGAGTTGTAGATTTTGCAAGAGCATCGTCGTTAAATTTTGAATAAGATACATTAGCACCAAACTTTATGATATCCATACTTTTCTCAAGTCCTCCAAGCACTGAAAAAACTTGATCATATCTATCATCTGTACTTAGATTATAATTTATAGCGGTTAAAAGTTTTAGATCATCAGCCAAGTTATATTTTTTTAGTAAAGATATGCTTATATTTTTGATTGTTTCTTCATCTGAGGTAGCATTAGTTTCATTAGTATCTCCTACATTTGTTAAATGATTGTAGTTTAAAAATATATTGTAAGTTGCATTTTCATCTTTTGTTTGTGAAAATACACCAACGTCATAACCGCTCTCAAGTTGAGAATCATTATAAGTAGTATAACCTACAAAAGGTGCAGAAAGTGTGTGCTCAGCTAGAAGTGCTGATGCTGAAGCTAACATAAGTAGTAAAGATAAAATCATTTTTGTCATAGTGTAAAGTCCTTTTTCGTACTGAAAATTATACAGCATAAAACGTACCATTTATACTAAAGTGCAATTTAATTTTTATATTAACCGCTGTTTAAGTAAGTTTTTTGTATTATTTCGGACTTAATTTTATACAAGGATATGGCATGAAAAGAACATACCAACCTCACAACACGCCAAGAAAGCGTACTCACGGGTTCAGAAGTCGTATGGCTACAAAAAATGGTCGTAACGTATTAAGCCGTCGTCGTGCTAAAGGTCGTAAAAGATTGTCAGTTTAGGCGGATTTGACTTACTGAAACAACATCGTGAGTTTCAGTTTGTTTACAGGAAATCAAAAAGTACACATTCAGATTCTGTAGTACTTTTCCACTTTAAAAAAGAGGGTGTGAAAAAAATAGGCTTTACAGCTACTAAAAAAATTGGTAATGCTGTAGTGCGTAATCGAAGCAAAAGAAGACTTAGGTCTCTTTTTGTGGAGTATTCACCTTCACTTCAAGACGGTTACTATGTATTTGTAGCCAAATCAACAACATCTAAAATTCCAGCAAAAGATCTGCAAAAAGATTTTGAGAAAGTATTGTCACGTGCGAAGTCTCTTACTTAAGATTTTATGGCTTTATCAAAAGTTTTTTACCCTTATCGGATACGGAAGTTGCAGATATTACCCAACATGTAGCGAATATGCTAGAATAAATTTTGAAAATAATTCACTTTTAAGTGCTTTTTATAACTCTTTTACTAGAATACTAAGGTGTAATCAACTTTTTGATGGCGGCATTGAATATCCGGAGCTGAACAAGCTGCATTGCAAGCCCGAAAAAATGGAGATTGAATCTATAAAATATTGGTTGGTACCAAGTAAAAAAAACCGTTTTTACATCATAAAAAATTTTTCATATAAAGGGAATAAATAAATTATGTTCGATAACATGACTCCAAACCAAAGACTGATGAGTGCTGTATTATTATCAGTTATTTTTTTCGTAGGTTATACAGCGATCTTTCCACCAAAACAAGCAGATGCAGTTGATGCAAATGCAACAGTTAAGTCAGCGGCTCAAGCTCAAACAACTACAACACCGAATCCTGCAGGTCATTCTATAAAAAAACAAGATAAAATTGCTTCAACTGAATCTAGCAATATTTTAACAGTTACAAATCATGACTTCGTTTTAAAAATGGATACATTAGGTCGTATAGCTTCTATGGAGCTATTACAAGAAAAGTTTAACGATAAAGATGGAAATCATGCACAAATGATCCCGCCTTTTGGTGTAAAACCGCTTTATGTTAGATTTTTAGACGAAGCTTTAAATAACGAAGCTATGTTAACTCCTTATACTGCTTCTGTTTCAAGTCTTGAGCTTGGTGAACAAGCTCAAAAAGTTACTTTAACTCAAAAATTATCAAGCCTAACAGTTACAAAAGAGATCACTTTTTACAATGACGGTCATTATGATATCAATGTTAATCTTTCAGAAGATGCAAGACACTATATATATTTAGGTCAAAGACCGCAACTTACAGAAAATTTAATGACTGTTAACGGTGCTATGGTTTATACAGGTGATGACTTAGTTACTATCATAGAAGACGGGGATGCTGAGGGGCGCAAGAATTTCGCGGATGTAAAACTTATCTCTGCGTTTGATCAATACTCTGCGACTATTATGTACGGATTTGCAAAAGATACAAACATAATCGTTGAGCGTGACCGCGATGATAATCCGGTTGTATATTTTGATGCACTTCAAAACATGACTTTTAACGGTTATATTGGACAAAAAGAGTTTAAAACTTTAAAAAATATCGACCCTATGCTTACGAATGCTATTGAGTACGGTTGGTTTACTTTTGCATCTAAGCCTTTATTTGCTCTTTTATCATGGTTGCATGGTATCTTTGGAAACTGGGGTTGGTCTATTATAGCACTTACTATTTTAGTTAGAATCGTACTTTATCCTTTAACATATAAAGGTATGGTCTCTATGGCTAAGTTAAAAGAGATAGCGCCACATGTAAAAGAGATTCAAGCAAAATACAAAGGCGATCCACAGCGTATGAACGCAGCTGTTATGGATTACTACAAGAAAAAAGGTGCAAATCCACTTGGTGGTTGTTTACCTATGCTTCTTCAGATCCCAGTATTTTTTGCGATCTATCGTGTACTTCTAAATGCTGTTGAACTTCAAGGTGCTGAATGGGCTTTATGGATAGATAACCTTGCGGTTCAAGACCCATACTATATTTTACCGGTACTTATGGGTGCATCTATGTATTATCAGCAAAAACTGACACCTACAAATTTTACAGATCCAATGCAAGAAAAAGTTATGAAGTTCTTACCTGTTATCTTTACAGTGTTCTTCCTAACTTTCCCATCAGGTCTAGTTTTATACTGGTTCGTAAATAACTTATTTTCAATTGCTCAGCAGTTTGTTGTAAATCAACAAATAGCAAATGCTAAAGATGCAGAAATTGCTGCTCATAAATCCAAGGCAAAGAAACATGATTAAAATAGAAGCATTGACGCTTGAGGATGCTTATTCACAAGCGGCTAAAAAGTTAGAATGTTCTGTCACTGAATTAAAGATAGAAGTTGTCCAAGTACCCTCTAAGGGTTTACTTGGACTTTTTAAAAAATCTGCGATAATCGTTGCAGCTATCGACATTGAAAGATCATCTCCAAAACCTACAACTACACAAAAACCGAAAAAAACTAAAAAACCAAAAAACCAAAAAAATATAGAAAAGAAAAAAGAGATATCAGAACCTAAAATATATAACGACACTATCTTACCGCAGTCTTTTGTAAGTACTCAAGATGAAGATTATGATGATACATACTATGATGAAGACGATATTGATGATGAGATAGATGAAGAAGCTTACGAAGAGATCATCAAAGAAGCTAAAGAGGAAACATCAATAGAAAATATTGATATAAAAGAGGTTGTTTCTGAAGTAAGAGAAGATATAAACAAACTTTTTAAAAATATATGTTTTGAAATAGACGACATATCTGTAAGTGCTTATGACAATAATACTCTGCTTATAGAGTTTACAGGAGTTGATGCAGCACTTCTTATCGGTAAAGAGGGTTATAGATATAAAGCTCTTTCATATATGATATTTAACTGGATAAATGCAAAATATCAAGTCGGACTTCGTTTAGAGATAGCGGAATTTCTTAAAAATCAAGAGGAATCGGTAACACGTTACTTAGAGGCTGTGCATGAAAATGTAGACCGTGATGGTAGAGCTCAGACTAAGATACTAGATGGTGTGCTTGTTCAAATAGCTCTTAAAGAGTTACGTAACTCATACCCTAATAAATATGTAGCTATACGTACGACTCGTGATGGTTTAAAATATATCATAATAAATGACTACCACAACAACTGATACGATTGCAGCCATTGCAACGGCAAACGGTATAGGCTCAATAGCCATTATCCGCATAAGCGGTGATGAGGCTTTGAGTATCGCCAAAAAACTTACACGCAAAAAAGATTTCACTCCAAGATACGCTACTTTAACAAATATATATAATCAAGAAGATGAGCTTATAGATGAATCAATAGTCATATATTTTAAAGCACCTTTTTCTTTTACGGCAGAAGATGTAGTTGAGATCCAATGTCATGGTGGTTTCATAGTAGCTCAGAGTATTTTAAAAGCTACCCTTACATGTGGAGCAAGACTAGCAGAGGCTGGAGAGTTTTCAAAACGTGCATTTTTTAACGGCAGAATAGATCTAAGTGAAGCAGAAGCCATAGCTCAGCTCATAGAAGCTAAAAGCGAAGATGCAGCTAAGATACTAGCAAAGCAGATGAAAGGCTCACTAAAAGAGTATATCGAAGAGATACGTGATGAGATCATCCATATACTTGCATATTCTGAAGTCAGTATAGACTATGCAGAGGAAGATTTACCCGAAGACTTGATTACTCAGATAAAAGCTAAGTTAGAGTCACTAAAGGCATCTCTGTCAAAAACACTATCAGCTAGTAAAGCTCGTGAGGGGCTTATGCAAGGTTTTCGTGTGGCGATCGTCGGAAAACCAAATGTCGGGAAAAGTTCACTCTTAAACTCGCTTCTTGCATATGAGCGTGCAATCGTGAGTGACATAGCCGGTACTACGCGTGATACTGTAGAAGAGCAGTTAAAAATAGGCACACACCTAATCCGTATAGTAGATACTGCGGGAATACGTGAAGCTGATGATGAGATTGAACGCATAGGGATTGAAAGAAGTCTAGAAGCTATAGAGTCATCTGATATAGTTGTAGCACTTTTTGATAACTCTCGTGAGATAGACTCAGAAGATGAGAAGATGATAGAACTCATTGAGACTCACTCGGAGAATAAAAAAGTAATCTATGTGAAAAATAAAATAGATCTAGAAGCTAAGTTTCCTAAAGAGAGAATTGGTTTTGATCTGGAGTTAAACACTAAAAGCGGTGTTGAGGATCTGGTTGAGCTACTGAAGGCACATATGGATACTACAAACTCTTCAGATGAGATGATGCTGATATCTCATCGTCAAATCTCTGCTGTAGAGAACACAATGGCTAACATAGATGAAGCCTTTATTCCTCTAGAGGACCAAGAGTTGGAGATATTTTCTTTTCATCTAAATGAAGCCGTAAAAGAGATGGCTAGCATAACTAGACCTTTTGAGAATGATGAGATGCTAGATAAGATGTTCGGTTCTTTTTGTCTAGGAAAATAATGAAGTATCTATCAATTGACTTAGGTCTCAAAAGAATCGGTCTTGCATACTCTGCACATGCAGGCATAGTTACTCCTCTTCCTGCCATCATAAGAAAAAACCGTAACCAAGCAAGCGATGAAGTTAAACGTGCTATAAAAGAGTGGGAGATAGACGAGGTCGTCATCGGTATCCCGATGGGTGGAAGCAGCGAGGATGAGATGCGCAGACGTGTGGCGCATTTTATGAATCTTGTTGATTTTAAAGGTGCTGTACATTACCAAGATGAAGCTAACTCATCACTAGAAGCACAAGACTTGATAAAAGGTGAGATGAGACACCTAAAAGATGGTAGGATAGATTCAATATCTGCTATGATAATCCTTCAAAGATATTTTCTAAGTAACAAATAAATAGTATAATAGTTGCATATTTAAAAAAGGTGGTTGTTTTGAAGAAGAGAACTAAAATAGTTGCAACTATAGGACCAGCGTCTGATTCTTTAGAAAAAATCATAGAACTGATTCGTGCAGGTGTAAATGTATTTCGTCTAAACTTTTCACACGGTAATCATGAGCATCATAAAGAGATACTAGATAGGATCCGTGAAGCTGAGAAACAGACAGGCTTAGTTATAGGTGTACTTCAAGATATAAGCGGACCTAAGATAAGAGTAGGGCATTTAGAGCGTCCTTTTCATCTAAGCGAAGATGATATCATCGAGTTTGTTTATGAAGCCATAGAGGGGGTACATGTAAGTGAAGGACTCTATCGAGCATCTATTTCACAACCTAGTGTTTTAAAACTTTTAAAAGTGGGTGAGTATATCTATCTTTATGATGGGATGATACGTACACGTGTAGTCGAGACTACAGATAAGAAAGTATGTGTAAAAGTTGAAAATGCAGGGATACTATCATCTAAAAAAGGTATAAACTTTCCAAACACCACTTTAGGTATAAACATCATTACCGATAAAGATAAAAAAGATATCGCTTGGGGAGTTGAGAACGACGTTGATTTTATGGCTATATCTTTTGTACAAAATGCAGAGGATATGAAACAGGTCAGAACTCTTCTTCCGAGTAACAATGAAGATATCCAGCTTTTTGCAAAGATAGAGAAGTTTGATGCGGTTGAGAACATAGATGAGATCCTAGAGTATAGTGATGGAATAATGGTAGCCCGCGGGGATTTGGGTATAGAGATACCGTTTTTTGAAGTACCTGCAACACAAAAGATGCTCATTAGAAAAGCAAATGAGGCTTCAAAACCTGTTATTACCGCTACTCAGATGCTACTGTCTATGACGGAGAAAGATCGTGCAACTCGTGCAGAGATAAGCGATATCGCAAATGCAGTATTGGATGGTACTGATGCCGTAATGCTCAGCGAAGAGAGTGCGGTGGGACATAACCCGGTTCTTGCCGTAAAGACTATGGTTCAGACTATTCAGGGTGCAGAGAAAGTCTACCCGTTTCATAAGATAGACAAGTTTGTTATCAACGATGCAACAGACAGTGTAAACTCTGCTGCAGTGAACCTGTGTGAAGATGTAGATGCATGGGGACTGATAGCTATGACGGCTTCGGGTTCATCTGCTAGAAAACTCTCTCGTTATAAACCTGCACGTGATATTTATGCGGTATCACACTCATTAAAGACTTCTAGGTTTTTAACTATGTCTTGGGGAGTCGTTCCTGCATTTTTAGTAAAACAAGATTCACTTGGACAGATGCTTAGTGAGGTCATGCACCAAGGGATAGATAATAGTGTACTGCATCTAGACAAAAGCTACATCTTAACAGCAGGCGATCCCGTCGGAGTAAAAGGATCGACTAACATGATAAGACTGCTTCGTGAGAGGGAGATGATCTTTTTTCGTGACCTTAAATCAGAGGTCCACCTGTAACGATGATGCCGTCTGTATCTGCATAGATATAGGCACCGCTCTCGAAACTAGCTCCGCCGAATGTCAGGTGTACATCACGCTCACCCTCAGTTGTAGGTATGTACTTATGCGGACATGTACCAAGTGCATAAAGTGCTACGGGGATGTCTTTTATCTGAAAAGTATCGCGGATATAACCGTTTACGATGATACCTGCGTAGTTGTTTTTGTGAGCAAATTTCATCAAATTTTCTCCCACAACCGCAAAGTATTCCTCTCTAACATCTACAACTACTACTTTACCAGTGCCGTCTTCATCACGAAGAAGTTTTACAAGTTCTGAGTTGTTTTTATCTAGTTTGATCGTTACAATCTCACCTTTACATTTTGGTGCACCGCCGTAGTTTTTAAAGTCCGGGTTTAGCGTTATAACTTTGTCAAAATGTTCATCACAAATATCTGCCGTAAAAAAGTCCATATGTAGTTCCTAATTAATATTTATGCTTTGCATTATAACCTTATTTTTACTAATGATATGTCAAACTTTGTTTAAAAAATATGGCGGTACAAAATGGCAGAAGTGTTAGAACTTAGTGATAAAAACTATGTAGAGTTTATTGAGGGTACAGACTCGATTGTATTTATAGATTTTTACTCTCCTACATGTGGACCATGTCAGACACTTCTTTCTTTTTTACCTCTTATAGCCGAGCACTATGGGGATGAAGATGTAGTCATAGCAAAGGTAGATGTTCAAACAAATCCGAAACTCGCTAAAAAGTTTATGGTAAAAAGTGTCCCCTTAACTTTGGTTATAGGGCAGGACAAGATGGTGAAAAAAGCCGATGTGGGAGTTTTGACATATGACGCTTATGTAAAAATAATAGATAAAGCCCTAGGTAAAGACTTAGGGCTTTTTGCTAGAATATTTGGATGAAACTATTTTAATTAGAGAGTATTTATTTTGATTCTATGTATTTAGCTACAGCTTTCATGTCTGCATCAGAAAGAGTTGCTACTTGACCTTTCATTAAACCTTTCATAGCTCCACCATAAGTCCCGTCTTTGTAACCGTTAAGAGCAGCAACTATTTTAGAAGCCTTCCAACCTTTAATAACCTGTGATTTACCAAGTGCTTTTTTCTCAGCGTTTACACCGTGACATGCTGCACATTTTTTATATATATCTGCACCGCTTGCAGATAAACTACTTACTGAACCAATTAGCATAAGTGCTAATAAAACTTTGTCTATCGTTTTCATTTTCTTTTCCTTTAGTTAAGTTATAAGAAAAGTATAGAAAATAATTGTGGAATGATTGTGAACTCACCAAGTTATAGATATCTCGGTCCATTTATCTAATTCTGAGGTGATCTTTATATCAAGATCATACTCTTGGCAGATCAGTTTTACAATATTTAACCCGATCCCAAAACCTCCCACTACATTGTCAAATCTTGTGAACCTGTCAAACATCGAGTCAATATGTTCTTGTTTGATCCCGACACCGGTATCTTTTATGGTAAGTTTGTTTGCATATAAGTCTATGTAGATCTTACCGCCGACTTTGTTGTACTTAATGGCGTTTGATAAGATATTGTCGATCAGTTTTGATATCTTTTTATTGTCTATATTTAGAATAATATCAGGGTTTAGTCTTGTGATAAAGTTTACTTTTTTTATATTTGCCAAGATATAGAAGTACTCAACTCTTTGCTCTATTAGTTGTTTTAGATTTATATCATCGTTATTTGAGATTATTTTGTTGTTTAAGATCAAAAAGCTTAAATCGTCATATATGTTTGATATCGTCTTAGTACCTATCTCAATTCTGTTGATTATTTTAAGCAGGTATTTATCATCTATATTTTCTTTATCTATAAGTTCTATATTTGTCATAATGGTACTGACAGGTGTGTTTAGCTCATGTGTAGTGTCATTGATGAATGTATCCAAAAGATGAATAGCGTCTTTCATAGGTTTTAAAAATAACTTCAACAAGAAGTATCCCACAAAGACCATGACTATAAAAAATATTACGCTGTATATAGTGAGTGTCTCTAAAGTCTCATCTAACCATTTTTTATCGTCTATTATCTCTGTGACAACGTATTGTGTATGTTTGTAATGATCTTTATGATTAGTGATATATTTTATAACTTTGTTGTTTGTGTATGATATCTGTGTTAGTGATTTTACTGGATCTTTTAGATTAGAATATATTAGATCGTAATCCTCTCCATATAAAGATATCTTGAATTTAGCATCCTTTTTATAATGCAAAATATCTTTCTTTTGAGCATATAAATCTTTTAAAACAGTTAAAAATTCGTTTGAAAATTCGTTTAGCTCTATAGTTCTTTGAGAGTTTGCCAGCTCTTTTTGAAGGTTGTAGTATAAAGAGACGGTAAGTGCCAAAATGATTAGTGTAAAAAATACGTATAAAGATAAAAATCTATATAGACTCTTTTTCTCACTTTGTGGAAAATCTATATCCAAGCTTTTTAATACTGACAATTTTTTCCTTTCCCAAATATTTTCTCAGGTTCTTTATGTATGTTCGCAGGGCACTCTCGCTTACCTCTTCATCATATTCCCAAAGGGTAGCGTATATGCTCTCATGTGACACAAGTTTATCTTTGTTTTGTAAAAACAGGTTTAAGAGTTTTACCTCTTTGTTCTTTAGTTGGATATCTTGCCCATCAACACTTAGTAAGTTGTTTGAAGTGTCGTAGTGTATGCTCGGACTTATGTCTACTTTTGCATCGTTTGAGTGAAAATAACCTCTTTTTAAAATACTCTCAACTCTTAGTCTTAACTCTTTTAGTGCAAAGGGTTTTCTTATGTAGTCATCGCAACCGCTGTCATATCCGTTTTCCAAATCTCTCATAGAGTTTAGCGATGTTATGAAAATCGCAGGTGTGGTATTTTCCTGCTCGCGGATAGTTTTTAAAAGCTCAAAGCCATTCATGTCAGGGACATTTACATCTAAAAGAAGCAGATCAAAGTTGTTCTCATAGATGGCATCTAGTGCGTCGTTACCGTTGTAGACACTGACTATCTCATAATCCAAGTTTTCAAAGTAGTCAACAACAGTCTCATTTAAAGCGATATCATCTTCAAGTAGCAGGAGTTTTTTATTCATAAGTTATTGTAGCAAAAGTTTTATAACCTTATTTTTACAAGATTTTTGCTATCCTTGCAATAATAATTATAAGTAGGCAAACAAACATATGAAAGTAGTAACAGGCGTAGTTGGTAATGACATACATGTCGTTGCAAATAGACTTATAGAACTCTCACTTGATGCAAGAGGTTTTGAAGTTTTTAACTTGGGCGTAAACACATACCTAGAAGAGTTTTTCGATGCAGCTGTAGAGACCGGTGCAGACATCCTTCTCATATCTTCACTTAATGGTGAAGCAGAGGGTTGGGCAAGAGAGATAAAACTTCTAAAGTCAAAGTACAAGACTCTGGATGACCTAGTAATGGTCATAGGTGGAAACTTAGTAGTTGGTACTGCAGATGCAGATATCATAGTTCCAAAATATAAAAAGTACGGATTTGATCTGGTATTTCACCAAGTGGATCTAAATACGGGTCTTGATACTTTAGAAGAGTTTTTAAAAGAGAGAAAAGCTTCATGAGTTTACTACAAGAAGAACGTGAAATAATCCTCTCAAACGAACATGTAGACAACTTTGATTTTGCAGAGGTTGAGGAGTTTGTAAAAAACGCATCTAAAGAGCTTTTTATATCTCACCATTTCAAAAACAAAAAAAAGATGTTAGTTCAGCCTCGCGGAGGTTTTCCTACATATAAAAAACAGTTCGCGCTAAATGAGTTTTTTGTAAATGCAAACGTAGATGTACTCCCACTTACTATTGACTCTAACACACGCCTTAACGATTACGCTACTGCTAAAAAAATGCTTCGTTTAAGTGAAGAGAGTGAAGTGGACATGTTAAACGGTTATCCGCTTGTAAATCATGGTTACCGCACGACTAGAAAGATGGTGACTCACTTTAACAAACCTGTATCTCTTCGTCACGGTACTCCTGATGCGAGACTACTTATAGAGACTGCCATTGCATCTGGTATCTTTGAGATAGAGGGCGGGCCTATTACGTACCTACTGCCATACTCAAAGAACTTCCCTTTAGATAAAGCATTTCTTTACTGGAAGTATGTCGAGAAAGTATGTGCGAACTACTCTAAACTAAACGAGCCTATCAACCGTGAGTCTTTTGGACCGCTTACGGCTACACTTGTTCCGCCTGCTATTACCATAGTTATCCAGCTTTTAGAGATGTTGCTTTCACTAGAAGAGGGTGTTAAGTCATTCTCGGTTTCATTTTCACAAACGGGTTCGATGAACCAAGATATAGTTATGGGACATGTGATCAAAAAGATGGCTAAAAAATATGCCGAATCTATCAACTGCGGCGATGCGACTATTAACTTAGTGTACCATCAGTGGATGGGAGCATTTCCTACTAACAAAGACTTTGCAGAACAGCTTATCAACATGTCGACTGTTATCGCGTCTATGGTAGGAGCTGATAAGATTATCACTAAAACTCGTGAAGAAGCTTCGGGTATTCCTACAAAAGAGGCAAATGCAAAAACGGTTGCAAACACTCAGTACACATTAGGGATTTTAAACGGTCTTCCAAACATTGTAGATGAGGAAGAGGAAGAGATACTAACTCTTGAAGTAGAGGCTATTATGGAGGCTGTGTTTAACGACCCGGCTGACACTCTTTGGAGAAAGGTATTTAACTCTATTAAAAGCGGAATTATAGACGTGCCTTTTTCACCACACATCATCAACCATAACGAGATGATAACTATACGCGATGCAAATAAAAATATCCGCATCATCAAACGCGGCAACGTGCCTATACCTGACAGATGTTTTGAGTATGAAAAGTCAAAATGTGATCTTACAAAAGACACTACGAGTATAGTTAACGATATTATCCATGACATAGGGATTATGCAATGAGTCAAAACAAACTTTTAATAGATATAGGAAGTACATACTTTAAAGTTGCAACTCCGACTAGTATAGAGCAGCATTTCCGTGACTTTAACAAAGATATACATGATGATCTGATGCATAAATGCGGTGAGACAATAAAAGGCTTTAACAAAGATGATGTATATATCTGCTCATCAGCAAACGGCGGTTTGAGTACGCTTATTATCGGTCTTACAGAATCATACTCTCTAAAGTATGCGAAAAACATCGCTTTTAACTCAGGTATAAATATTATAGAGACAGTTCTTTATCAAAACATTGAGGAGTATTCTGTTCCAAGTGATTTGATAGATGTAGTTATTATCGTAGGTGGAATAGATTCTAAGGCTGGAATATTTGGCGAGAGTCTGTTTAACTATCTAAACTCTCTTAACTACTCAAACATAGTTTATGTAGGAAGCGAACAAGAGGCGGATAACTTAGCGAAAAATATAGAAAACCTTGTAGTGCTTCCAAATATCATAGATAACAAACTTCACATAATAGAAGAGAATCTAAAAGAGTATCTTACAAACCTTTACCAAGCTGACATCGAGGGTAAAGAGGATATAAAATCTCTGTATGACATTACGTCAAATCAGATATACTCAACGCCATATATAGTAAACAAGACTCTGCCTCTAATAGATGCAAACTTCTCGGTGGTCGATCCATTTATACTTATAGATATCGGTGGGGCTACGACAGATATTCACTACTCAAAAGATCTGGTAGATGAAAACATAGTTACAGAGAACGAGTACGACAGACTTGTGTTTAAAAAGCTTGGTGTTTACAAATCAAAAGAGTCTTTGATTTTCGCAGCACAAAACAACGAGTTTACGTATGAGCTTTTAACACACCTGAAAGTCACTGAAAATATTTTTGAAGACTCAAGCGAAAAAGCTCTGAAAGTTTTAATGCAGTTGGCAATTTTCTTGGTACTTACTAAGATGAGTCATTTCAAACAAGCGTATGTAAACCTAAAACTACTATCTATAAACTCAATAGTTCTAACTGGTGGTATTACAAAGGTTTTAAGTGATGATGAGGTAGCGGATATCATCTCATTTTTTTACAAAAAGATCTTAAACTCAGAGCATAACCCGACTGTCGTAATGGATAAAAACTACGATATTTGGACACTAGCAAATAAAGGATAAGTAATGTCGATTAACTGTATAAGAACACTTATAGAAGATTCAGTTCGCACACATGCGGACAAAACCGCGTTAGTTCATAAAGATAAAAGTCTTTCTTACTCTGAGCTTTTTGCCAAAGTTAATCATGTAGCGTACTATCTTAGTGAACTCGATCTGCCAAAGGGCGCTCGCATAGGTATTTATTCTAACAAAGGGGTAGAGCAGGTAATAGCGATCTTAGCTATATTGTCTACTGAGTATGTACTTGTACCACTTACTAAACAGCTAAAACCTGAGCAGGTTGAGTACATCATAAACGACTGTGATATCAAATGTATTATCACCGATAAACTAAAGTTAGAAAACATCGAAGAGATAAACTTTGACGGTCATATAATCTCTTATGAGACCACATCTAATGAGATCCCATCATTTGATGAGATATATAAATACTACAACAAACCATATACATGTGAGATAAACGAACACCATAATGCGGTCATAACTTACTCGTTTGGACTAACCGGTACTCCAAAAGGCATAGTTATCTCACACAGAAACCTGATAGATTCTGCTCGTGTAGTTTCTCAGTATCTGCACCTTGAAGAGGACGATGTAATAAGCGGACTTTTAATATTTAACCTTGATTATGGGCTAAACCAGATATTTTGTACACTTTACAAGCGTGCAACACTGGCACTTCACCGCTTTATACTTCCTGATGATTTTTTTAACCACATCATAGATGATAATGTAACGGTTCTTCCTCTTATGCCTATAAATATAACTCAGATATTTGAAGAGGATCTAGGAAGAGCTCCAAGTGCAGAGCTCTTAGAGAATGTAAAAACCATAACGTCTTCGGGCGGAAACGTTACTAAGAAGATGATAGCTGATTGTAAAAAGACATTTACTAATGCTAAGTTTTACTCTATGCATGGTCTAACTGAAGCATTTCGTTCAACTTACTTAGACCCAAGTCAGATAGAGATACGTCCTGACTCAATAGGTAAAGCGATACCTGGAGTTGAGCTTTATGTAATCAATCAAGATGGCAAAGAGTGTGCACCTCGCGAAGTCGGTGAGCTTATCCATAGAGGCGGTTATATATATAAAGGTTTCTGGAACGCTCCAAAAGAGAATGCCGAGAGATTCAAGTCTGTTCAGATCTTAAAAGACGTAGTAAATCTAGAGGGTCAGTTGTGTGATGAGATAGTTGTGGCATCGGGCGATTATGTATACAAAGATGAAGAGGGTTATTTTTACTTTGTGTGCCGTCATGACGACATGATCAAGACTAGAGGTTTTCGTGTATCACCTCTAGAGGTTGAATCTGTAGTTAAGAAAAACTTCCCGCTTGTTGATCAGTGTGTAGTGTTCTCTGTTCCAAATGAAGAGATCGAGGAAGAGATAGTTTTAGTCTACTCGGCAAAAAGCGAGATAGCTCCAAAAGAGATGCTGTTTGAGCTTAAAAAACATCTGGCTTCTTACATGTTGCCTGGAAAAATTATCTATAAAAAATCACTTCCTTTAGTTCAAAGCGATAAAAACAAAGTAAATGTTGAAGAGCTTAAAAAAGAGCTAACTACTTCTTAACAGATATAAATTTGGAACTAAATGTGTAAAAGCGATTAGTTCCTAAATCTACATTCATAGTAAATCCTTTATATTGAACTGACTTTTATAATATAATATTTTTGTATAATTATTTAATAGTATGTGTTATAATACTATTAAAAGTATTATTAAAAGGATTATATTATGACTGTTATGGCAAATGATCTAAAAACTCGTGGTGTGACAATACTAGATGAAGCTCTCAAGTTAGATGATGAAGCAATTATTAGTGTACGTGGTAAATCTAAATATGTTGTGATGGATCTTGAACACTATAACTATCTTAGAGAGTGTGAACTTGAAGCTGCATTAATAGAAACACGTAAAGAGATTGAAAAAGGAAAAGCAAAAACTATGACTGCTGATGAGCATATCAAGGCACTTCATAATGACCTATAAGTTAATCTTTACAGAGCAATATGAAAAGCGTTTACGAAAGTTCATAAAGAAACATCCAGAGCTACTTTCTCAATATGAGAAAACTATTAAACTTTTAGAGGTAAATCCTCATCATCCTTCTTTGAGATTGCATAAGCTTTCTGGAAAACTTTCAGATCTTCATTCCGTTTCAATTAATATCAGTTATAGAATAACACTTGAACTAATCTTCACAGAAAAAGAAATCATTCCAGTGGAGATAGGTTCTCATGATGAAGTATACTAACAATTAGTACGCTTTAAATGTAGTTTTTTGCTCCAAAAAGAACAGGTTGTTGAACTTTTTTCATATTGTTGTATTTTAAATCCAATAACTGTCACATCGTCATTTCTTTCATTACTATCTTGATAGTTATCTAAAACTAAATCCAATAGTTTCTTTTTCTCACTCACTTCAATCCTTCGCTTAAGCAACATTGTGTGTGTTATGTAAGATATTTATAAAATAATATACACAATGTTGTGATATTTGAATATGCAGTATTAAACAAACACGCTATCTTTAAGTATTTTTTATCTTTTTTAACTAAAATATGACAAATCGACATACTTTTAACAAAATTAATCTTTTTAACACACGAATTATGTGCTAGTTAATAATCTTAATTAAGATTATTTTACATATAATGTTCATTGAATAAATAGTTATCCGCTCACTGCGCCCCCGTTATACAGCAAAAGGAGAAATGTGAAAAACAAAATCGAAATTATCTGTCATAAATGTTCAAAAGACAACACTGTAAAACTATCTGAGCAATTAAATTGCAAGCACTGTGAAGAAGAAATTACTGGAAAAAAATATATTAGAAAACCGTGGATATTAATACCAACAACTTTAGCAGTCTTATCAGGTGTAGCTGGTGGAGTATATATTGATGAAAAAATTGAAACAGACCGATACCCTATTTCAATTGAACATTCAATAATAGAAGGTTGCATTCATGCTGATGGTAAAGTTAAAAACAAAAAATATGTAATTGCAAAAAAAGAGATTTGTGTATGTGCTCTTGAAAATACGATTGATGAAATTAGTTACTTAGAATTTAAAAATGAAAAATATAAATTTACAACTATTTTTTCTCAACAAATAGCTAAATGCGATTAGTACAACAGGAGATTACTCTCCTGTTGTACTAATCATCGCCAATATATGAATCGTTATTTGGATTATGAGCATCTGCCCAGTCATCTAAATCAGCATCATTATTTGGATTGTTCATATCAGAATAAATGTCTAACTCTTCTTGAGTCATATCATAAGTATCCATAATTATTTACCACCTTTAGAAGAATTTTTTGCTGAAGTAGATTGTGCTCTACTTGCAAAACTTTTTTTTGGAGTTGCTCCAGCATTTACTTTTGCAGTAGCAGATTGAATTCTTGCTGCTGCGGACTTAGTCATTGAGTTTGAGTTTGCCATCATTGGCTCCTTATATTTTATTCCTAAACTTAGTTTAGGTTGATAAAATGATAGAATACTTATATGGGACAAATTGAGACAATATGAATGTAAAAACAGAAAAATTAAAAAGATTAATTAAAAAACTTTTTAAATCTCAAAAGTATTTTTCAGAACAATATTACATTGAAAATTATGTAAACTATGATGAAGAAGATTTATGTAAATTTTTTGAAACATTTAGAGGGCATCTAAAAAGAGATACTACACCTGACGAAACCATAGAAAAATATTTAAGCTTTATATATTGTTCTGATGAGTTTAAAAAATCTGAAGAGATTAAATCAACTTATTTTTACGAAAATGATTTTGATGATATATTCAATAAAGAAATGCAAAATATATCAAAAAAAGTTTCAAAAAAACTAGAAGAATAAAGTTACTAAAATGTATAACAAATACGAGGAGACCAATAATTTACCATAGCTGGTAAATTATTGCTCACGACAAACGTTATAATTAAATTAAATACTAGATAAAATTAGCTAAAATATAAAAAACAAACAATAAAAAGGTTTAACATATGAAAAAATTAGAAAATATACATGATGTAATAAATAATTTAAATCAAGATAAGGATTTTCCAAATGAATACAACACTGTTCAAGAAATTGTAGATGAAATAGTTGAAAGAGGTAATTCTAAACATGTATATGCATTTCATGATGATCACTTGGGTCTTGAAGGTGATTTAGGTTCTGCTTTTTTAAATTTAAAAATCGAAGATTTAAATACAGAAAAATATGAAGAAAAAATTGATATGATTGTTGAGCAAGCTGATACAATTAGTAATTATTATAATAAAGAAATTACAGAAAACATTCAAGATGAAATTGATGAAGATAAAATGATTAGGGGAGTAGAGTAAGGGATAATATGAATATCTTTGAAAATTTCAGAGTCCTTAAGCAGGATATGGAAAATCACGGTTGGGTAATTGAAGCATTTCCGTTTAAATATATAAATCGTGACTATATAGTGTTAGCCAAGTTATATCAGAGGGGTGATAAAAAACCACAATATGCTCTTTTACAAGTGGAAATATTGAAAAAAAATGACATAAATGATAACTTAACAGTTCCAGTCAATACAAATGGCTTTATGACTGACGCGAAGACATTAAGAGAGTTTTTCGATATTGGTTATACAGAAAATATTGGTGATATTTTAAGCCAATTTAATGAATATTTTTCGACTTGTATACCTACACAAGTAAATTTGAATAAGTCACAAGACTTGAAGGTTGCAATGACTAACTCTTTATCAAAAAGTGATAGTCAAGACCCTAATAAAATTTATTGTTTTTCAATTAAACGAAATCCAGGTACTGAAAAAAGGACACCTTTCAATGATAATAAGTCTAGACTGTTAAGACCAAGTCTGTATATAAAATTCAAAGACGATCATACGGTGAGCTTTTGTTACTCTTCAAAAAAAGAGAAAGAGAAAGCTGATGGAGAAATAATTAACAACTTTAGTAATAATTCGTAATGCAAATAATTCAATAACCATACTCAGCATAATAGATAAAATCATAACAAAACCTAGCAGTGAACGCATAGCGTCACTGAAGTCGAACGTTATGTATACAAAGAAGGAATATTTTGACAATCAAAGATAAAGCATATTTTGTGTTACAACAGTTAGGCGGAAGGGCGACCGAAGCTCAGTTGGTTGAGCAATATATTAAAATGTATCCAGATTATGACAACAACTATACTACAACTGAAAAGTCCTCAAAAGAAAAAATTAGAGGTACTCTTAGTGCAGTTCTAATTTCAAATACACAACATGAAAAAGTAAGAGTTGACAGAACGAAAAAGCCATATGAATATTACATAACTGATTTAAAAAAACAATTGATAGTTATACAGCCAATAGGAACACACAATTCTTTAGATGATTTTTTAAAAGACAATAATACTCGATGGGCTGAAAAAGAAAGATATAAAAAACAATGGTTAGAGTCAAATGGCGCTATTGTTCTTTTTGTAAAAAATGCTACTGTTTTTGCTATGGGGCATATTACAAGCATTGAAGAAACAGATGAAGAGGAATATCCATTAGATTATTCATATACCCTTGAATCGGTTGATTATATTGATTATCAAAAAATTTTAGAAATAGTTAAACCAAGTTTAGGAAATTTTAGAACATATCAATTACTAGACAATATTACGAGCCAAAAAGTCATCGACTATATAAATTCTCAAAAAGTTTACTACCTTGATGATAACGTCGCAGATGCTGAGCTGCAAGAAAATATAGCAAATATAAATTCCATTGAACCTGAACATAAACCACAGCCAATAAAATCATCAAGAGAAAAAAATGGTGGAAAAATTTATCCTAGAAATTTTGCATATGCCAAAAAAGCTTTAGAAGACGCAAGTTTTTCATGTGAAGTTGATAATACACATAAAACTTTTATCTCAAGAGCAACAAATAAACAGTATATGGAAGCTCACCACTTAATCCCGTTACAGTTCCAAGAAGAATTTTCATACAGTTTAGATATTCCTGCAAATATTGTTTCAATATGTCCTAATTGCCATAGAAAACTACATTTTGCTTTTATAGAAGAAAAAAAAGAGATATTGAGAAAGCTATTACAGAAAAAAAATGACAGATTAAAAGAGTTTGGCATAATAATTAATGAGGATGAGTTATTTGAAATATATACATAACAAATCAGTGGAGCCAATAAGTTACCCTGCGTGCAATTTATTGGCTCATTTTAAACGTAAGGAAACTGGATTACTATGATATCTGCAAAAGAGTATTATTATACAAAAATTGCACCAGAAGAGTCAGGGCAAAACTACCAGCAATTTCATCAAAAAGATATTTATAAAAATAATGATGATGAAATTTTGTTACATAAACCTTATAGAAGCAATGACATATTAATTGAGAATTATGTTGACGAGATAAGAAATAATTCTGCAAAAAACATATCCACTAGATTAGAAAATATTTTCGTAGCAAAAAGAAAGATTTTTTTTCCAAACGCAGGAGCAGTTCACGACGAAGATACATACTCTGGCGACTTAATATTTTTTTACGTTGGACTTTCAGATGTTTTGTTCCAGTTTTCAATTTTATTTACTCAATTTATTGATTTATCTAACCTACGCAGAAGTCTTGGCGATAATCATGCTAAAACAAAAGATAAATTTATTAAATTATGCACTGATATTGAAACTCTTTCAGAGGCTCAAATGGATTGGGGGATAAATAGAAATGAAATAAGGTTTAAAGAAAACTACTTATACCCTGATGACAATATAGTTGATAAATCTGCTGCTATCGCAACCTTAATGGACAAATCAATATTAAGGCATGAAATATCCCACCATCTTCTAGGTCATACGAAAAGTAGTGAAAAAATTTCCTTTGATGCAATCAACAATATCCTTAATAATATTGAATGTTTAAATAGTCACAAAAAAGAATTAGAAGCCGACTTATTAGCAATCTATCTTCCACTATCTAATGACAAACTGTCATCAACCAGTATTGAACAGTTCAGTATTGACGTGTCATTGGGTACGTTGCTTATGCAAACTGCATTAGCTCAACTAAAAACAAATATATTAGAAGAATCTGAAACACATCCATCTTGGTATTTAAGATATACCACGTGCTTAAAATTTATCAAGCAACTACATCCTAGTAAATATTTAGATAGCATTATCGATGATGTTACTAGGTTTCAAGTCTTGTTATATACTATTCAAGACAAGGGACTAGGAGCTTTAAATAAGGGAATATTAAATGAACTTAATAAAACTTATAGGGATTGAATATGGGTAAGAATAACAGACAAAGAAGAAAAGAGAAACAAGCTAGAATAAAAAAGAAAAAACAACAAAATAATATAGTTGAAAGAAAAACTTCTAGTGGTATCAACCTACAAGTTTTAGAAAATCCATTTACGAATATTTCGGAAGATGATAGAAGAAAAGTTATTGATGAAATACAAAAAGTTAATGAAAAAGATTACAATGAGTCATTAGGAAAATTACAAGAAATATTAAGAAAATATGATCCTATAGTTATATTGAGTTTTATGGCAAACTATGGATTAACAATAGGTGTTGGAGAAGATAGTATTGAAGAACATACAAAACAAATAAATCAGGCACATGTTGAAATTTGCCAAGCATTTATATTACAAATTGATGTTGAAAATTTAAGTAATAAAACTCCAAATCCTGAAACTTTACTAAATGTTTTAGATATATCAGAAAAACTAATATGGTCTAAGCAATTTAAAGATCAAGAATCATCAATTTTAGATTTACCTAAGGATGAAGCTAATATAAGAAAAATTAGAGATTATGTAATATCCCATACTCAGGTTGTTAGAAATTGGGGTAACTTTAACCAAGTAAAAACTATATCAAGTGAGATGTACTCAAAATTAGATAATTTGTTGATAGATAAACATAAATTTACTGCATCTAATGTAATAGAATTTTTCAATTATCTTATAGAAAAAACAGAAGATAAAAATACAATTACTTTCAATATTTTTAGAGAGTTGAAAAAAGTTAAAAATATAAATGAGCTAGTTTATAGATATCATGAGTTAATAAAGTCAAATAAGTCAGAAGCAGAAGGATTAATAAATTACTTAAATAAGAATAACGTTTCAAATCAAGAAGAAGTATTAATGCTTACTTATTATTATCATACTGATCAATATTTACCTAAAAACTATATTTTTGATTATCATGATGTAGCTAAAGATTTAAAAATAGATGAAGATATAATTGAGTCAATTATAGAAAACTTCTTTTATGTATTTGGTGATTTAAAAGATTTTAAAACTGAACATATATTTTTATCTAATCCAATTTGGACTAAACCGATAATATTAATCAGTAAAGATGAATTTTTTTGTCCTATGCCACAATTGTTTTTTAGTTTTATATTTAAGTCATTTGATAATTTAATAGAAAATATTGATAAAAATAAATTGTCAAAAAATAAAGCGAACTATTTAGAAGATAAAATAGAGGAAATAGTAAAAACAAGATTTCCAGATGAAAATACTGTTAAAAGTGTAAAATGGAAAGGTTTTGAAGATGGAAAAGAAAAAGAGTTTGAAACAGATTTAATTACTTTTATTGATAATTATGTAATTATATTTGAAGCTAAATCTGGAAAGATAGATGACTCATCTTTACGAGGTGCACCTAAACGATTAGAACGGGATATTCGAAATTTATTAATAGCACCAAATATTCAATCAAGAAGATTAAAAGAAAAATTAGAATATTTGATCAATAATCCTAATACTGAAGATGAATTAAGAAAAAAATTACCAGTTAACTTAAATAAAATCAAAAAAGTTTTAAGAGTATCTGTAACATTAGAGTACTTTGCATCACTGCAATCAAATATATACGAGCTAAAAGAAACTGGTTGGATACCAGAAAATTATAGTCCATGTCCAACTATGAATATTGCAGATTTTGAAACACTTTTTGATATATTTGATAATCCTACACAAATAGTAAACTATTTAGAGGTAAGGGAAGAACTAGAAGGTACTATCAGATATAAAGGTGATGAATTAGATTTGATTGCAGTCTATATGGAAAATCATTTAAATTTAGCAGAGATTAATCCTGAAATGCCTTTAATGATTAGTGGAATGTCAAAGAAAATAGATGATTATTATCAACTAAAAGAACATAATCCTAAAATTGAAAAACCAAAGCCAAAAATGAACAAGTTTTTTGAAAAAATATTGGCACAAATTGAAGAAAGAAAGCCTGATGGTTGGGTCCAATTAGGAAGTATAATTTACAGGCTATACCCTGATGATCAATTGAAAATTGTAAATTTATTGAAAAAGATAAAAAATAATGTTAGAAAAAACTGGAGGATAAAAGGTCATGATAATATCATCAATTATGTTCCTCCTCAATCATCTAATTATGCTTTTACATTTGTAGTCTTTTGTGATAAAAACACAGAAAAAAGACATGAATTTTTAGAAGAGGCGATTGCTATTGGACTTGAAGCTGAACATGTAGAGTATTGCTTAGGTATAGGGATTAATATAGATAGAAATGATATGCCTTATTCAATAATTGCTATATCTAAAAAAGAGGAGAATTATTATGAACAATGATTATATTAGTTGCCAAAAGAATCCTAACAAAACCTTGAAAATGAACAAGTGACCCACGGAATCATTAAGTTCCAACTAGCTAAACTGTAGTACTAAACAAAAAGAAATAATCAAACTACCTGAGGGTCATTGTCACTGAAGTCAAACGTTATCCACACACCCTCTGTCAACAAGCTCTTACATTTGGAACAGTAAGTACTCAAATGACTTTTCCGTGTTCCACAAAGTGTTCAAAAAGTAAAAATACTAAATTTCACAAAAGCCTAAAGAGTTGAGTAACTAAAGTTGACTCGTTAAGGATTATTTACCCCATTATATAGAGATTGCAGCTCTCATCTGCATTTTCTGAAAACCTCTCTTTTAGTTCTCTATCAAACGTCAGCATAAACACATTTGCATCTTTTGCTTTTAGTTTTTTGTATCTATCTAAAAGTACGTCATCAGCTACATCTTTCCCATGGTCACATTTTATAAAGTTAAATGACTCTAACGTTTTCCCGTAGTCGTAAAGGTTGGCTTCCCACTCTGCTTTTTTTAGATAAAGTGAGTCAGGATTTGCCGCAAGGTAGATGTTCTTGTCTCTAATGTTGTAAGGTTCTATGATGTCTAAAAAAATTGACGATATTGATGAAAAGTTCTCAATATCCCAAAACAGGTATGAGCTCTTTACAGGTGTTTTTTTCTCTTTGTTTATAAGCTTTAGACGTTTTTTAATATTAAAGTGTGAGTGTGCATTGTCATTTATTAATAAAATTGAATTTTTTAGTTTTGTTGCATCTTCTGTTTTAAAGCCGAGTATTTCACCAAGTTTTATGTAAAAGTCTAAGTTCTCAAGTTCAGCTTCCGCCCCGCCTTTTTGGTAAGACTCAAGATGTTTTAATTTTTGTTTGTTAAAAAGCAAGTGAACGCCCATTTTTTCATGGTTTGCATATGCCTGCTTTACACGAAAAAATACATCTTTAGCGTACATGTTATCCGGCAGTTCGATCTTGCCTCGAAATTTATGCTCGATCTTTATATCTGTTGTCATTATTATCCAAAGTTATTATAGTTTAAAAAATTCCGCAGCCTCAAGCTCGTCATCTTCAAGATTTTCTTTAGCAAAGTGTTTATCTTCACTCATAAGTTTTTTAATCTCTTTCTGACAGTAATTATACATCACATTTTTCGCCTGTGTATTATCTTTTATAAATCCAAGTCCACTAAACTGGTAGGGTTCCTCTTGCTCTATACAAAGAACTGTACCATCACATTCACTTTCTAAGAGTTCCACTAGTGAGCGGTAATTTATATCAAACTCTGTTGCATGCCATCCTATATCTTCAAGCTCTTTGTTTGAAAACTCTGCAACACCATCTGCTGTTGTGTCATCATACGATGCATTTTGAGTATTAAAACCTATGATATTCTGCCAGTTTGAGAATGCTTTTATCAAGACCCTATCGCCATCTTCTACTATCTGGTAGTTCTTTCCAAATATGTCATCTATACTCTGTGTAGCACTTGGATTTAGAGGGTTTAGAGTTTGTTTATTGATCTTACCTTTAAATATTACAGGTTTATCATTAAATGGTTCATATGCAATATCTCCATCAATATCAATAGTAAAATCTTTATTTGAGTTGATCGCACTGAGCAAGTTAGTTTTGTTTGTAATGATTATTTCATTAAAAAGGTTGAATTTTTTCATAACTTTCCTTATATATTAGGGTTAAATTTACAAGTATTATAAAACTTTTTGCTTATTTTGAGTATAATGCCACAAAATTTCTGAGCACTTAAGCTCAATATAATGTGAAGAGATACTTCATCATTATAAATAATATTAAGGAAAAAGAAAAATGGCATTAAATGTTTATTATGACAAAGATACTAGCTTAGACCTAATCAAAAGCAAAAAAGTTGCAATGATAGGTTTTGGTTCTCAAGGACACGCTCACGCTGAAAACTTAAGAGACTCAGGTGTTGAAGTATGTATCGGTTTAAGAAAAGGCGGTTCATCTTGGGCTAAAGCTGAAGCTAAAAACTTTGAAGTTCTTACTATCGCTGAAGCATCAAAAGCAGCTGACGTTGTAATGATTCTTTTACCGGATGAAAACCAAGCTGAGATCTACAAAAATGAAATCGAGCCAAACCTAAAAGAGGGTGCTACGATCGCTTTTGGTCATGGTTTTAACATTCACTATGGTCGTATTACTCCAAGAGCTGACATCAACGTTACTATGATCGCTCCAAAAGCACCTGGTCATACTGTACGTTCTGAATTTGTACGTGGTGGTGGTATTCCAGATCTTATCGCTGTTGGTCAAAACCCTTCAGGTACTACTAAAGAGTTAGCTCTTTCTTATGCATCAGCTATCGGTGGTGGTCGTACTGCAATTATCGAGACTACTTTCAAAGATGAGACTGAAACTGACCTATTTGGTGAGCAAGCTGTTCTTTGTGGTGGTGCTGCATCTTTAGTTCAAGCTGGTTTTGAGACATTAACTGAAGCTGGTTATGCTCCAGAGTTAGCTTACTTTGAGTGTTTACATGAACTTAAACTTATCGTTGATTTAATGTTCGAGGGTGGTATCGCTGATATGAGATACTCTATCTCTAACACTGCTGAGTATGGTGACTATGTTTCTGGTAAACGTGTTATCAACGCTGAATCAAAAGCTGCTATGAAAGAGATCTTAACTGAGATCCAAGATGGTAGATTTGCTAAAGACTTTATCTTAGAAGGTCAAGCTGGTTACCCTCGTATGAACGCTGAGCGTAATAACGATAAAACTAAACTTATCACTGTAACTGGTAACAAGTTACGTGAGATGATGCCTTGGATCTCTGCGAACAAAATCGTAGACCAAGACAAAAACTAAAAATAAACACGCATATACTGCGTTGTTTGCTTCGTCACATACTAGGAGTATGCTTCCTTAGCGTACGCCTTGTATCTGCATATTTATTTAAAATTTAAATTTCTTAACAATAAATCAAAAAACTTATAAAATCAAATGTCATTATCAGAGACAATTCTGTTTCTACCTTCTTTTTTAGCTCGATATAAAAGTGCATCAGCTCTTTGTGTTAATGTAGTTACACTATCATCATCTTTAATGTGAGTTACCCCTATAGAGACAGTTATTTGTATATCATCAATAAATTTCGTTCTTTCAATCAGTGATCTTATTTTTTCAGCTTTTAACTCCGCCTGATGTATACCAATATCTTTTAATAATATCACAAACTCTTCACCGCCCCATCTAACAAACATGTCATCAGTCCTTAAATTCTTTTGTATGGTTTTTGAGAGTTTAATTAAAATTTCATCTCCAACTAGGTGCCCGTGAGTGTCATTACATTTTTTAAAATGGTCTATATCAAAAAAGAGTATGCTACCATCTTTATGTTGGAGTAAAAAACTATTTAGATATCTGTCCATATAAGCTTTGTTATAAGTTTTAGTGAGATTATCTTTATTTGCTTTTTTTGCTAGATATAAAGATTTTTTCTCAAGAGAATTCACTGTTTTTATTTTTTTGTTTATGTCATTGACATACTTTGTAAATATATAATATACGATCAACAGAATTATTATGGAGATGATAAAAGTCATGATATTTATCATGTAAAGGGATTTCTCGTTTTTTTGAATAAAACTAGTAATTTCTTTGGCGATCAAAATTTTAGCAAGCGTATTTTTTTTGTAGTCTTTTAGGTCAATGTTAGATAGGACAATATAGAATTTTGAATTAAATTCTATGATCTGTTCATCTTTTGTAATATCCAATTTTTTGGCGATATTTTTAAAAAAATCACTTCTAGAGATTATTGAAAATCCATCTGTTTTTTCAAAGTTCTTTTTTTCAGATAAGTTTTTTAGCGATTTATTTTTAACTAATATTTCAGATTCAATATCATATTGTTTGTCTATCAGATCAGCGAAGTAATTTAGTTTAATGCCAAACTCCAATACACCTAAATGTTCTGAATTTACTACATAAGGATTCGTTACCCTGTAAACTATTCCGTTCTTTCCTACTTCAAAAGCACTTTCAGGTTTTATTGTTTTATTTACATGTGCAACTATTGGTCTTTGCTTTGTTAGATCGTCATTAAAAGATTTGGGTTTATGCATCCTGAGAACCGTAATATTATTTTTGTCAAAAAAGTGCATAACATATAGATGTTTGTCATGCAGTTTGAAATCTTCATATGTGCTTTTTAGTTCTTCGTATAGTTTGCTTGTGTTTTTTTCTTTAAAAAATTTATTGACTTGTTTGTTGTGAGTGATAGTTTTTGCAAGCATTTCATACTTATCGACTAGTGAGTTTTCTGCAGATAAAAAACTGTTTTGAATATCTCTAATAAGCTCTTTTTTTTCGTCATTTAGCATCACTTGGTGATGAGAGTAGTCATAATACAATCTACCTGCCAAAATGATCACAAATAATATAAATAAAATATAAAAGTATTTCCACTTGATGTTTTCATGGTCTTGCATTATAATCCCCTAATAATTCCCCTAGGTAGATTATATCATTATTAAGATTCTTTATAAAACTTTCTGAAGCCTTATAAGAGTAGAGAGAAGTATGGCATTTTTATCAACACCTTTTGCACTTTTCATTTTTAACTCAGCATCTAGGAGTAGTTCGTGCAGTTTATAGTATGTGTTTGGTTTAAAGCGTAGTGACAACTCTGCTTTTTCTTTTACTACAAAAGGGGGAGCAGGGTAACCCAATATATCAAGTGCATTTGGAGCACCGTTTACCCGGATATAAATATTGAACATGTAGAGTTGAGTTATATAAGATATTATTTGAGTGATTATCCTTATCTCATCTTCGCCATGTTCTGTCATGTTCTTAATATCGTCTTTGAACTCTTTTTTGTTTATAATTTTTTTTATAAGTTCATCTATATTTATCTCACCCAGTCCATATACCAGAGAATCAATATCTTTTGTAGTTACCGCTCTGTCAAATACTGCAAATTTGTCTAATTCATTTACAGCTAAAGAGATGTTTGCGTTATGTATATTTAGCAGATGAGAGATAGTATAGCTATCAATATTTACATTTTTTGATCTTGCTACTTCGGATATCATGTTTAGAGCTTCACCGTGTTTTGGATGAAAAAGTCTTACAGCCATTGTAGATCTTTTTGCAAATGCTTTTGTATACGTTTTATGGTCATCTCCCACATAAGCGTATATAAAAACATTGTCTTGATTCTTTTCACAATAATCTATAAGTATGTCTAAGTCTTTTTTAGGGACTTTTTTTTCACTTTTAATTATTAGCACGTTTCTGTCACCAAAAAGTGAGGCCTGAGATAGGTGTGCTTTTGCAGAGTTAAAGTCGTACTCATCGTGGTAATACTTCAGTACTGATGCGTCTTCAACTTTGGATAGCATCTGTGTGTAGTACTCTATTAAAAAAATACTCTCACCAAATAATACAAAATTATTTGATAAGGAGTTGTTTTGTATATGCTTGTCAAACTCTGCTTTATACATCTTCGCTCACAATGGTGACATAGATTTTTGCTTTGGCTATATCAACTTTGTCTATTCTTACTTTCACATCAGAAAACAGAGGCACACTTTCAGTGGAACTTACATACAGGTTTGCTCCGACTATCTCATCGTGCAAGTCTGCTTTTAACTCAGGGTCAGTTCCGCTTATGCGGGCTTTGAATACCTGACCGATCCTCTCATTAGCCCATCTTGCATATTTTCTATCCATAAAGTCTATCTCAATAGTACTTGCTTCACGCTCTTTTTGAGAAATGGTTACAGCTAAAGATTCAATATTTCTAAGGACATATGATCCCTCTTCCGTATCACCGCGTTTAATAGCCTTTAGAAGTCTATGTACTATAAGATCAGAGTATCTTCTGATCGGCGAGGTAAAGTGTGTATATGCTTCAAATCCAAGTCCAAAGTGACCAACGTTTAGAGGTGAATACTTAGCTTGCATCTGTGAGCGGATTATGAGAGTATCTACTTCGGCTTCTAGACCGATAACCGAAGCTTGTTCTCTAATACCCTCTATTGTCTCTTTTGTTGTCTCTTTAACTTCAACAAATATCCCAACACCTGCTAACTCTTGATAAAGTTTTTGCAACTTACTCTGACTCGGGCTCTCATGTATACGGAATATTCCACGGTCAAACATAGATGCAGCAGCTTTATTTGCTAAAAGCATACAGTCTTCTATTAGTGCATGTGATGGTGTCTCCTCTGCTTGGTGAGTTGAGACTATGGCACCTTTTTCATCTATTGTCATCTCAACCTCAGTTGAGCGAAAGTCATAACCGTATTTTAGACGCTCGATTTTAAGAGCATCTGTTACATCTCTAAGTTTTGTGATCCACTCAAAGATCTCTTTTTCTTTATCGTTTGTAGCTTCTAGTTTACCCTCAAAAAATGAATCTATCTCTTCATAGTTAAATCGTCTGTCTGAGTGGATGATAGCCTCATATACATCTGACTTTACGACCTCTAAAGTATCTAGGTCCAGTTTCATCTCAAATACGTATGAGAGTCTATCTACATGTGCTTGAAGCGAACATAGTGTCTCACTAAGCTGGCGCGGAAGCATTGGGATAGAGCGGTGCGGCAGGTAGATAGAGAAACTTCTGTATATCGCTTCATTGTCAAGTGCACCGAATGGTTTAACATACTCACTAACATCTGCAATGGCTACATAAAGTGTAGTGTTCTTGTCATCCCAGTATATAGCATCATCAAAGTCTTTTGCAGTAACAGGGTCAATCGTACAGAAAGTCAAGTCTCTTAGATCGACTCTATCTGGATAGTAGCTTGCATCTACCTCTTCAAAAGATCTTGCGATTTTTAAAACTTCTTCGTCAAATTCATCGTGCTTGTTAAATTGAGCTAAAACTATTTTTTCATCAACTAATGGATCATTGATATTTCCAAGTGACTCCATGATGGTTCCATCTTGATTGTTGATCTTAAATACTTCACCCACTTCAAAATTATTTAACTCTTCTTGTGTTAACTCAACGCCACTTGGGTATTCTGTCTTTATATTTACTAATGATTTTTTAGACTCTTTTTCAATAATATATCCTACAGAATAACTCTCCGCTCGACCGATAACTTCAACTATTTTTCCACTTGGTCTTCCACGTTTTCCAAGCAGTCTTTGAGCGATGACAAGATCACCCTCTCTGGCATTTGATATATCTTCTATAAATAGATCGTGCGTTTGTTCACCTATGACCGTTAAATAAGCGGTAGTACCTTGAGGCAGGCCAATAGTTCCTGCACGATATTTAGAGTGAAATTTGTAGGTTTTGTCTTTTTTTGTGATGTATTTTTTTGCAAAAAAATCTTCAACTGTTTTAAGTTCGTCTGATGTGATATCTAACTCACTAAGTCCGTGAGTTAGTCGTATGAGTAAAGATTTCAATGTTTAAGCTAAGGCGCTCTCAAGAGCTGTCTCAAAGCTCTCTATGTCTAGACTGTATTTAGCTACTAGATCTTTTGCCTCATTCACACTTTCCTCTGTCGCAATACCATTGATAGGGATAGCTGTACGTACAACTTGTAAAATTCTAGCTGCTCTTTGATCTTCCGGGTCTGATCTCTCAGGAGCTTGACAGTTTCCTATAACATCAACTAAGCCATCTTCAAACTTCCATAGTTTAAATATCATAGAACTAACTTCTGGTGTAGTAGCTCCGACAACTTTTTGTTCAGCCTCTTCAACATTTTGAAGCTCTTTTAGGGCATCTCTAAACTCAACTTCTTTATTTTCAGAGATAACTTCTTGGGCAATGATAACTTTACCGATCTCTACTAAAAATGCAGCAGGTGATAAAATTCCCATAAGTTTATTTTCTTTTCTCATACACCAAGAAGTCATAAGTGCATGTTGTCTTTTTGAAAGTTCTGAGAACATCTCGTTAGTGATCCCGTATGCAGACAGGTCTAAAGCAAAACTTTTTTTGATTATAGATGCTAATGCAAAACCACGAACAGTCCCCATTCCAAAAAGCCCTACAGCTTGACTAATAGCATTTATCTCACGAGAAAAACCGTAAAGTGGTGAGTTTGCAGCTTTTAATATGTCAGCTGTGAGTAATGGATCTCTTTCTAAAATTTTAACCATATCGTTAAAACTTGAATTTGGATCTTGATAAACAGCTTCTATTTGCATGGCAGATTCAGGTAATGGTGGAAGTTGTTTGATTTTCTTTAGTATTTCTTCAGTCATCTAAACCCTTTGTTTTATTAAGTTGTAATACGTAATTATAGTATATGCAAATAAATTAATACTGAATATTTACAAAATATTGTTATGATTTTTAATTAGAAAATATAAAGGACATAGATGCAGCTAGAAAGAGATGCAATGCTAAAACAACTTGGGTATGTTCCAAATGAAGCATTATTGAACCAACTTCAAAGGATCGAACAAAATACTTCAGGGTACGAAAAGATACAAAAGCACATTATGGATCTACATGATCATTTAAAAGTTGATGGGTCGTTTGTAGCTCTGTCAAATTCAGAAGATTATTTTAAAGTAAAAATTGAAGCAAATTCTGAAGAGTTAGCTGAGGAAGCTCACGAAAAGATCAAGCATTTTTGCGATAAATATAAAGTAAAGATCAATAAGATAGATAATAAAAATACTTATTATATATTAGGGTTTAACAAATAAAAGAGCCAATAAGCATAGAGGGTTATGACCTTTTGACAAAAGAGTTTAAATTTTTGTTAGAGGTACATAAACCAAAAGTTGCATATGAAAAAAAAGTAGCGGCAGATCAAGGTGACAGAAGTGAAAATGCTGAGTATCATGCCGCTAAAGAGAAACTTCGTTTTATAGATAAGAGACTGTTTTATCTAAACTCAATGATAGAAAAATCTCAAATAATAGACCCCTCATTAACACCCCATACAAAAGTAAGATTCGGCTCTAGTGTAAAAGTTACAAATATCGATACTGACGAAGATGAACTTTATACGATATGCGGAGTTTTAGAAGCTGAACCAGAAAACGGACTCATATCAATACATTCACCGCTCGCTCGTGCTATGCTTGGTCGTTCAGAAGGTGATGAGTTTAAAGTAAAGCTTCCAAAATCTGTAAAAAACTATGAGATAGAAGAAGTTTTTTATAAAAATATATTCTCTTTAAAGAAAAACATACGAAACGAAAGTAATTTTACCTTCCATTAAAATAACTTTTACCACCTTTTAGATATAATCCGACTTTAAAAACTGTATTTTTCAGTAAAACCAAATTTCAGGATTCCTATAGTGAGCCAGCAATTACCAGATATAGACACACAATTAGCAAATCATAAGTTAAGTCAAGAGGACTACAAGCATATAAAAGAGATCTTAGGTCGTGAACCAAATCTCGTAGAGCTTGGTATTTTCTCAGCTATGTGGAGTGAACATTGTTCTTATAAATCATCAACTGTTCACCTAAGAGGTTTTCCTACTAAAGCACCATGGGTTATTCAAGGACCAGGTGAAAATGCAGGTGTTATTGATATTGGTGACGGCTATGCCGCTGTATTTAAGATGGAATCTCATAACCACCCAAGTTTTATAGAGCCTTATCAAGGTGCTGCTACTGGTGTTGGTGGTATTATGCGTGATGTATTTACAATGGGTGCACGTCCTGTAGCATCACTTAACGCACTACGTTTTGGTAATATTATGAATGATGACAAAATTTCAGCTCATCAAAGATATTTGGTACGTGGTGTAACTGAGGGTATCGGTGGTTACGGTAACTGTATGGGTGTACCGACTATCGGTGGTGAAGTAAGTTTTGATGAGTGTTACAACGGTAATATCTTAGTAAACGCATTTAACTTAGGTATCGCAAAAAGCGATGAGATCTTTTACGGTCGTGCTGATGGTATAGGTAACTCTGTAATGTATGTTGGTGCTAAGACTGGTCGTGATGGTCTTGGTGGTGCAGTTATGTCATCTGATAGCTTTACTGAGGAGTCAAAATCACTTCGTCCTACTGTTCAGGTTGGTGATCCGTTTACTGAAAAACTTCTTCTTGAAGCTTGTTTAGAACTGTTTAAAACTGACTATGTTGTCGGTATTCAAGATATGGGTGCAGCAGGTCTTACATCAAGTTCATTTGAGATGGCAGGTCGTTCAGGTAGCGGAATGATCATGCACCTAGACAAAGTCCCAGCTCGTGAAGAGGGGATGGTTCCTTATGACTTTATGTTAAGTGAATCACAAGAACGTATGCTTGTTTGTGTTAAAAAAGGCAGCGAGCAAAAAGTTATAGAAATTTTTGAAAAATGGGACCTGGATGCTGCTACTATCGGTGAAGTAACTGCTACAGGAAATATGGAACTTTTCTGGCACGGTGAAAAAGTAGCTGATGTTCCAGTTGATCCCGTAAGTGAAGAAGCACCAGTACTTAACCGTCCTATGAGTAAACCTGCTTATTTAGATGAGATAGCTGGTGTTACTATTGATGATTTTGAAAAAGTCTCTAACCAAGAGGCTTTTGAGACACTTACAAAATCTATGGAAGTTGTAGATAAATCTTGGATATATGACCAATATGATTCAATGGTACAAACAAACACTATCAAAAAAGGCGGTTCACTTGACGCTTCTGTTATTCGTGTAAAAGAAAACGGTAAAGCACTAGCAATGAGTGCTGATTGTAATGTACGTTATTGCTACATAGACCCTAAGGGTGGTGGAGCAGCAGCTACTATAGAAGCTGGGCGTAATGTTGCTATGAGTGGTGCAAGACCACTGGCTATTACAGATTGTCTTAACTTTGGTAACCCTGAAAATCCTGAAGTTATGTGGCAGTTTGGTCAAGCATGTGAGGGTATTAAAGAGGCGTGTGCTGAGTTATCAACTCCTGTTATCGGTGGAAATGTTTCACTATATAATGAGACAAACGGTGTATCTGTATTCCCGACTCCATCTATTGCAACTGTTGGTGTGAATGATGATGAGAACAACGTTCTTATGTCTAGTTTCCAAGGTGAGGGTAATGCACTTTATTTAGTTGGTAAGAGTAAAAGTGAGTTTGGTGGAAGTCTATACATGAAAGAGATCTGTGGAACTGTTGCAGGTAGATTACCTGAGATCGACTATGAAAAAGAGCTTGCACTTTGGGAACTTGTAATAGACGCAAATAAAAAGCATTTATTAGAGTGTGCAAAAGATGCTTCTAGTGGTGGTGTAGCTATAGCACTTGCTAAGATGTGTGCAACTTCAGGTTTAGGTTGTGATGTAGAGATGAGTGTTGAAGATAATCGTGACATCTTTGCTGAGTCTATGAGTCGTGCAATTATCGAAGTTAAACCAGAAAACTGTGAAGCTTTTGAAGCTATGCTTGATGAGTCACTTGCATGTGAGAAAATAGGAACAGTCGGTGGAAATACTATACGAATTAACGATGTTTCTATGAGTATGGATGAGTTAAAAGATAACTACTTTAACACATTTAAAAGAGTGATTGAGAGAGATTTATAATCTTCTCTTAATCCATCTGTTTAATATACTTAAACATAATCCCTATAAACATTCCAGCAAAAATAGCTCCATAAAGATTAAATTCACCACTAGCAATATACTGAGTATACAGCGATATAGGGATATATAGTGTGTAGAGATATACTGCAAATTTTTTCATCATTAAAAGACCTATAGCGGTCGTTAAAGAGAGTAGGGTTATCACAATAGAAAAATAGTAATACCAAAGTATTACATTTTCACTCTCAGCTGTTTGCATAATGCTTCTAAAACTCATAAAAAATCCAAGTAGCATAAGAATAGCAAGTACACTTATGGCTATTGGTCTTTGATGGTTCATTGTTTTATCTAGTAAGTTCATAGGTGGAATTATAGTGCCCTTTTAGTAGCTTGTCAATGAGAAAATCTTATATTAAGCGATGATTTAATATTAATTCTGTAATATATTGCTCTTATGAAAAATACTATTAAATATATATTTATTTTACTATTGTCAATCAATGTAATAGCTGATGATGACATGTCAGATATGGCAAAAAATTTAAATCTATATGCAGGGACTAAAGCTTCTATTCAGTGGGAAAGAATATTTTCAAGCGAGCGCAGACTAAAAAGATATAAACTTGATGAGATTGATACGAATAAACTTATTAGATTGAAATCTTATCTCATAAAACATGCAGCAGATTCTAAACAGCCTGTTGTTCCAGGATTATAGCTATGATAAAAAAAATATTTTTAAGTGCAATTATCGTATCGCTCTCTTTAGCATCAAGTTCTTTAGAAAAGAAATTAGAGTCTCTAGAAGCTCAGATAAAAGAGTTAAAAAAGCAATCAGATTCAAATCAGGCTGATCTAAATGAATATATCCCCATCATAGAAGCAAGTGAAACGCAGAGTTTACTAGATAAGTTAGATTTTTTACCTGAGCTTGAAGTTCGTATGGATAAGATGGATTATGAACTAGGGGAAATAGAGGGCGAGAATACAAAAGCGTTATATGATGGCGTAGAAGAACAAAGAAGAGATGAATTTACAAAAGATTTTGAACCTGCACTGGCTGTGAAATTTAAAATGAATCTAGATGGGAACATAGACAAATATACAAAGTTTCACGGTAGGTTTATATTTACTACATCAAGTCAATCAAATGAAAGATTGTGCATATTATCCCGTGATATAAAATCAGTTTCTGCTTCTAGTGCTTTTGATGTTGACCGTGCATATGTAGACCTCACTCCAAATATCGGCTCAGACTATGCTTTTACGTTTAGCTTTGGAATACTTCCAACTACGGGCGGAACTCCTATGAATTTTGCATTAAATTCTGAGAGAAAATCTATGTTTCCTGCTTTAGTGTTCGATATGAATACATATGGACTTATCGGTACGCAAAAACTGGGAAACGGCAATTTCTTGAGATTGATAGCTGCTAAAGCGTATACATTGAAAGCGGAGTTTTATCCATACCAGTGTAACCGTGAAAATATAGATAACGCAAATATATTTGGAGCTTATTATGAAAGTGAGTTCAAGTTGCTTGATGGAAAGGCTCTTTTGTCTTTTGGTATAAATTATTTGGCTGATTTTAAAGCACACCCGTATCTTGGACCAGATGTAAACTCTGAGGATGCAAATCGTTTAGGTGATATATTTACATATGGTCTAGGTTTGGATATACGAGATCTAGCAGATGATAAACTTACTATCTTTGCTCATACAGCTATGTCTCATCCTGAAGCAAATGGTGCAGAAGATGATTATCAGCTAGTTGACGATAACGATGACGGTGTGCCAGATACCAATCTTACAGTGTCAGGTTTAGCAGGTTTTTCAACAGCTGATTATGCCAAAGGACCTATGATAAGCGATATGGGTTACTCTGTATACCTTGGTTTAAAATATGATTTAAATAATGATTTTGATTTTGGGCTTGAGTATAACAGAGGTAGCAAGTATTGGTTCTCAACTACTCAAGGTGCAGAAGACATGTACAATAAACTGGCAACAAGGGGTGATGTTTTAGAGGTATACGGTACATATAATTTTCACAAATATATTTATGCAAAACTTGGCTACATGTACACTAATGAAGAATATACAGGAAGCGGGTGGCACTTTGGTGAGCCGGCTAAAAAAGACGGAACACAAAAAATATCATACCTTTCTATAAAAGCTGAGTTTTAATGCTAGAGGTTAAAAGTAAAATATATCTGTTACTAGTAAGTAGTTTTATACTTTTATTTATCTCTCTTGCATACTCTGTTAAAAGTATAAATGCAAATACCGAGATAATTTCTGAGATAGAAAACAAATACCTAAACCTTTCAAAACATATTCAAAAGTTAAATCTAAGCATAGAAGAGAAACAGTCAAATGTACTGCAAAATATCTTACTAGGAGAAACACCAAAAAAGAACCATGTTCAGTTCAGTAGAATAATAGATGAAATTTATGAAATAATCAAAGATGACAATAGATTAAAAACACTCTTAGATGAGAAGTTGCTGGTTCTAAAAAAACGTCTTGTAGCTTATAAAAGTGTTGAAACAAGCGTTGTTGAGTCTTTGCACAGTGAATATAAAGAAGATCTAGAAGATGCTGTAATAGGATACAATGAAGTTACAAAAGGTTTTGCTGAGGATGTTAACGAAGTTGAAAAAACTATCAGAACGATCATTCAAGAAACTATAGTTAAACTAAGAGAATCAAATGTTTTAAATCAAATGATGGTAGTTATATCTTTTATAATTACACTTGTGATCGTGATATTTTCAATTCTAAAATTAAACTCTCTGCAAAACAACTTGAAAAAAGAGTTAAAACGTTCTTTTGAAGCCGAAGAGAAACAAAAAAATCTACAAGAGCAACTTTTAAAATATAATGAAAACCTAGAGAGACAAATAACCAGAAAAACAAATGAACTTTACCAAAAAGTATATACGCACTTTTTGAGTGGACTGCCAAACAGAAATAAACTTTTAGAAGATTTTCAGATATATGATTTTTCTATGTTGGCATTACTAAATATAGATAAATTTCAAAAGTTTAATGATGTATATGGTGAGGAGATGGGGAACCTTGCTCTTGGGCAAAGTGCAAAGTTCATTGAAGAATATATAGATATTGAAGAAGCAAATATATATCATATTAGCGGTGATGAATTCGCTATAGCTATTCAAGAAAATACTAGTGTGGATAAAGACAGGTTCTTACATGCGATAAACCATTTTTTGAACATTTATAAAAAGAATATTTTTGATATAGATGGACATAAACACTCTTTTGTAATGAGTTCAGGTATCTCTTTTTATGGAGCTAAAAAGATGCTGGCATTTGCAGATATGGCACTAAAAGATGCAAAAACAAGAAATCAGCATCTATCCGTATTTAGTGAAACAAAAGAGATCGAACAAAAGCACAAAGATGATATAGAGTGTAAAAACTTATTGATGCAGGCTTTTAAAACTAACTCAATAATCTCATATTATCAACCTATCTCACCTATTCAAGATGATTCCTTAGAGATAAAGTATGAATCATTGGTAAGAATTAAAAATGGTGATGAAATAATTCCACCACACACTTTTATAGATGTAGCTAAACAGAATAAAGTATATTACAAATTAACTAGAAAAGTGTTCGAGAATACATTAGCTACTGTAAAAAAATATAAGATACATTGTTCTATAAATATTTCTATAGTAGATATTGAAAATGAAAAAACAGTAAATGATATTTATGAGATGTTTGATAGTTTTAATTATAATCATTTAATAACTATAGAGATATTAGAGACAGAAGAGTTTAAAGATTATGAGATAGTTTATAACTTTTGTAGAAAAATACGTTCATACGGAATTAAAATAGCTTTAGATGATTTTGGTTCTGGTTATTCAAACTTTACACACATTTTAAATCTGCCTATTGATTATATTAAGATAGATGCATCTCTTATATCAAATATAGATAGGGACAAACACTCTCAGATAATGGTTGAGACCATAGTTGGTTTAGCACAAAAATTAAATGTAAAAACGATCGCTGAGTTTGTTTCTTCTAAAGAGATTTTAGATACTGTAAAAAGACTGAAAGTGGATTATGCTCAAGGTTTTTATGTAGGTAAACCTGAAGATATCTCTAAATATTGTTTTTAGAGAGTATCTAATAGACTAGTGTCTAGTTTATAAGGTTTTGTGACTTCATCTATACTTTTGTATTCAAATCCATTTTTCGTATAACATACTATGCTTTCATCTCTACCCTGTAAAAGAGCATCTATAGCGTAGTTTACAAACTTGTATGCCATAAGTCTGTCGTATATACTAGGGTTTCCACCACGCTGCATGTGACCTAGTATAGTTACACGCGATTCTATACCTATAGTCTCTTCAAACCATTTTGATATTTCATATGAATCTTGTCTTATACCCTCTGCAACAATAGCTAAAAAGTAATCTCTTCCCTCTTTTAGATCTTGTTTAAACTTTTGCTCATAGTCTTTTAGATCATACTCTATCTCAGGTATCAAACACATCTCAGCACCGCTTGTAAGTGCTGTGATCATAGCTAAATATCCACAGTCTCTGCCCATCGTCTCAACGACAAATGCACGTCCAAAGCTAGATGCCGTATCTCTTATGGAATCTATTGCTACTTTTATAATATTTAGTGCAGTATCAACCCCTAAACAATAATCAGTTCCATGTATATCATTATCGATGGTAGATGGGACACCGCAGAACCTAACACCGAAGTCTTTATAGAACTGGTGAAGTCCACGGAACGAGCCATCCCCTCCGAGTACTACAATAGAATCGATATTTAGATTATCAAGATTCTTTTTAGCGATCTCTCTGTATTTATGATCTAAAAATCTTTTACTTCTCGCACTACCTATCTTTGTTCCGCCGCGAGTAATGATCCCAGCTACGTCTTTGTAAGAGGCTTCATAGATGTCATTATCAATAAGACCTTCATAACCGTTATCTACAAAGTATGGTGTAAGGGAATTTTTCTTAGCATATTCAACAAAATGTTTAAGAGCAGGGTTCATACCTGATACATCACCACCTGAACACATAATAGCAATATTTTTCATTTTTCAACCTCTTTCACTAATTGAGATAGTTTACCATTTTATAAACTAGGTTTAGATAAAATTTCAGAATTTATTTTTTCAAGGAATTGCATTGTCTAAAAGAGCATTAGTAAGCGTTAGCGATAAAGCAGGTGTGGTTGAGTTTTGTCAATCACTTGTAAAAAACGGTTTTGAGATTATCTCAACAGGTGGTACATACAAAAAGTTAGTAGAAGCTGGGATCTCTGCTATAGAGATCGATGAAGTTACAAAGTTTCCTGAGTGTTTTGAGGGGCGTGTTAAAACTTTAAATCCGTATGTACATGGTGGTATCTTACACCGTCGTGACAAACAGTCTCATTTAGATCAAGCTAAAGAGTTAGGTGTTGAAGCTATTGATTTAGTATGTGTAAATCTTTACCCGTTTAAAGAGACTATCGAGCGTACTGATGACTTTGATGATATCATAGAAAATATAGATATCGGCGGACCTGCGATGGTTAGAAGTGCAGCTAAAAACTTTGACTCTGTAATGATAGTTACAGATGTAGATGATTATGCAAATGTAATAGATGCAATTGAAAATGAGAAAAATACAGTAGAGTTCAGACGCTCTTTAATGATAAAAGCTTATGAGCATACAGCAGCATATGACTCTATGATAGCTAACTATATGAACTCTCGTTTTAACGAAGGTTTCGGTGAGAAGCAGTTCGTAGTTGGAAACAAAGTTATGGATACACGTTATGGTGAAAACCCACACCAAAAAGGTGCATTATACGAGTTTGACAAACACTACTCAAACAACTTCAAAACTCTAAAAGGTGAAGCTAGCTTTAACAACCTTAACGACCTAAGCGGTGCGGTTAAGATAGCTAGTGCATTTGGTGAAGAGAATGCCGTATGTATCACTAAACACGGTAACCCATGTGGATTTGCTATAAAAGATAATTTGCTAGAAGCTTACACTGAAGCTCTTAAATGTGATCCGGTTTCAGCATTTGGCGGTGTTGTTGCGGTAAACGGTGTTGTGACAAAAGAGTTAGCTCTTAAGATGAATGAGATATTCTTAGAGGTAATCATAGCTGGACGTATAACTGAAGAAGCTCAAGAGGTGTTTGCTGCCAAGAAGCGTATCAAACTATTTGAGATGGGTTCAGACAGATTAGTACTTGCAAATGATGCAAAAGACTTTAAACACATCGATGGCGGGTTTGTTTTCCAAGATGCTGATAAAGTTGGAGATAACGAAGTTAAAAATGCTAAACTAGTTTCTAAAGTAGCTGCAGATGAGCAAGATATGAAAGATTTAGAGATCGCTTATAAAGTAGCGTCTCTTACAAAATCTAACTGTGTAGTATATGTTAAAAACTCTGCAATGGTAGCTGTTGGTATGGGGATGACTTCACGTGTTGATGCTTCTCAGTGTGCACTTAAAAAAGCTAAAGAGATGGGTCTTGATGTAACTGGAGCAGCACTTGCATCTGAAGCATTTTTCCCATTCCGTGATTCTATAGATGCAGCGGCAGCAGCTGGTGTTAAAAATGTAATCGAGCCTGGTGGAAGTATTCGTGATGAAGAGATCATCGATGCTGCGAACGAGTTCGGGATGAGTTTATACTTCTCAGAAGTTCGCCATTTTCTTCACTAGGTTTTAGAAAATTTAAATAGCAATGCATTTACTGCGTTGTTCACTTCGTCACGTACTAGTAGTACGCTTCCTCAGCGTACGCCTTGTAACTACATCACTCTTTCAATTTTAAGATTTCAGTATGTATTCATAATGTTTTTTGCAAAAATGTAGCGTAGAGAAATTAACATAAATAAAACATCTACAGCGGAAGGGTCGAAATTTTAATTTCGGGGTACCCTCCGTGAAGCCGTTTTGTGTTGCTTATTTCTTGAAGCGAAATATTATTAGTACAAGACAAGTTGATTGACATCCACTCAACCTTTATGATATAATCATGCTTAATATAAACAATTATAAATATATTAGGAATTATTATTATGGCAAAATCATTATATGAAACATTAGAAGTGTCCGAAGGGGCAAGTGAAGCAGAGATTAAAAAAGCTTATAGGAAATTGGCACGTCAATATCACCCTGATGTTAACAAAGACAAAGGTGCTGAGGATAAATTTAAAGAGATAAACTCAGCATATGAAATACTAAGCGATAAAGAGAAAAAAGCTCAGTATGACCAGTTTGGTGATCAGATGTTCGGCGGACAAAACTTCCATGACTTTACACGATCACATGGAGGGGCAGGGGCTTCGGATTTAGATGATATCTTAAGACAGATGTTCTCAGGCGGCGGAGGTTTCGGTGGAGGCTTTGGCGGCTTCGGCGGCGGTAATCCTTTTGGAGGAGGCTTCGGCGGAAGATCTGAACCGAATCTAGATATCGAGACAGCTGTAACTATCCCTTTTTCTGTGAGTATCTTAGGTGGCTCTCACTCTGTATCAGTTCAAAACGATAGATTTGATATAAAAATACCGGCAGGCGTAAAAAGCGGTGAAAAGATGCGTGTCAAAGGTAAAGGTCACTCTTCAGGCGGACGCAAGGGTGATCTATTCTTAAAAATAAATGTAGCACCTAATCCTGAATATACAAGAGATGGTGATGACCTTATTAAAACGTTTGACGTACCTTTAAAGGCTGCTTTATTTGGAGATAAGGTAGCTATTGTTACACTAGACAAAGAGATAAAACTAAAAGTGCCTCAAAATACTAAAAACGGACAGAGTTTTCGTGTAAAAGAGATGGGTGCGATGAATAGAAAAACAAAAACACGAGGTAACTTGTATTTAAAAGCAAATATAGTGTTGCCAAATGTTGATAGTTTAGATTCTGATTTAGTAGAGATCATGAAAGAAAAACTTCCACAGTAACCTAGTGTTAACGTAAGTGGCGGAATTATTTCTGGCACTGTTTTAAATAAGTGGAAGGTTTCCTTTCATTTTATAAAATAAAATTAAAGGAATTGATTATGATACACCAATATGACGAACCGGTTTATTTAATAAGTGTAGTTGCTAAGATCTTAGACATACACCCTCAGACTCTTAGGCAGTATGAGAGAGAAAATCTAATATGTCCATCGCGCTCAGGTGGTCGTATTAGAATGTATTCTCAAAGAGATATAGATAAGATAAAATTGATTCTAAGACTTACTCGTGAACTAGGAGTTAATCTCGCAGGTGTTGATATTATACTTCGTCTTAAAGATAATGTAGATGATATGGAGCAAGAGATAGCTCAACTAAGACATGATATACAGCGTTCGCGCAATGCTCATTCAGTGTCACCTGATAAAGCGTTAGTTACAAAAAAATCTATCTATGAGATGATTATCTTCGAGGAAAACTAATTACTTTTTCCTAGCAACTATAGACTGCTTTTTCATTCTATAGAGCTCTTGTGGCTCATTATCAAACTCTTCATACTCTAAGATTTCAAAACTATCATCAAAAAAACTTTTTAATTCGTCAGCTTGAAGTAAAAAATCAGGGTTGGAGTCAGGTTTAGTGTTTGATGGATGCTGCATGTAGGTTTCTATAATTATTATGCCATTATGATTTAGTGCGTTAGTTAAATTTTTAATAGCATCTCTATCTAAATAGTTGCACTTAATGATCAAGTCATATTTCTTATCAGCTTTAAAACCATCTAGGTCTATCTGTTTAGTATTTATTGATTTTACATCGTTTGCATCTAAGTTCTCTAGTGCAATATCTGATATATCATAAGCATCTACATTAAAGCCAAGTTTTGCTAAATATAGTGCATTTCTACCGTTTCCACATGCAAAGTCTAGTGCATTTTTACCTGAGAAATATTTTGAAAATTCTAACAGCTTTTGACTTGCTTCTCTTTTTTCCAGTAGTTTGGGAGTGTTTTTATACTTTTTCTCCCACTTTTGTTTATCTTCAAGTGACATGTTATTCTTTTAAACGTTTTATATTTATACCAACATTTTGAAGTTTTTTCTCTAAAGATTCGTATCCACGGTCAAGATGGTAGATACGGTGAACATTAGTCTCACCATCAGCTATTAAACCAGCTAATACAAGGGCACTAGAAGCCCTTAGATCAGTAGCCATTACATCAGCGCCGCTTAGATTACTTTTACCGCTTATAGTAGCTGTATGACCATTTAAAGTAATGTCAGCTCCCATACGTTGAAGTTCACTAACATGCATAAAACGGTTCTCGAAGAGTCTCTCTTCAATTATCGATACACCTTCTGCTTGAGTGGCTAGTGCTAAAAACTGTGCTTGCATATCTGTAGGGAATGCCGGATACTCTTGAGTAACTATCTTAACAGGTTTGATCTTTTCAGCTGGTAGAATTGTAATTGTAGTATCTGTCGTCTCAATTGTAAAACCCATCTCTTCAAACTTTGATAAAACAGCACCTAAATGCTTAGGCTCTGTATTTGTAATAGTTAGTTTTTGATTTAAAATAGCACCTGCACAAAGATATGTACCGGCTTCGATTCTATCTGGTATAACCGAGAAGTCGACCATATTTAAAAGTTTACCGCCACTACCGCTGATTTTTAACACAGCAGTACCTACACCTTCAACTTTAACACCACTTTGACTAAGCACTTCACACAGCTGAACCACTTCTGGTTCACGTGCTGCATTTACTATAGTTGTCTCACCATGAGCAAGGGCCGCTGCCATTAAGATATTTGCAGTACCAGTTACTGTTATCTTATCGAAGATTATTTCACAACCTTTAAGACCATTAGGTGCAGTTGCTTCTATATACCCACTTTTAATCTCAATATTTGCACCCATCTGCTCAAGTGCTTTTAAGTGAAGATCAACCGGGCGCTGTCCGATAGCGCATCCACCAGGAAGTGATACTTCACAATGACCAAATCTAGTTAGAATCGGTCCTAGAACTAAGATAGATGCACGCATAGTCTTTACTATGTCGTATGTAGCTTTTGTTTGGTTTAGTTTAGATGTATCAATATCTACACTATTTGTTCCTTTGTTACATGTAGCACCAAGGTTAGATAAAAGTTTTAAAAGGGTATTTATATCTGCAACATTAGGTAAGTTTGATATATTAATATTGTTTTTTGCTAAAATAGATATCGCTATAAGTGGAAGTGCTGCATTCTTAGCACCAGAGATCTTGATTTCGCCATTTATTGACTGCTTGCCATGTAATTGTAAATAATCCATTCTTCTCTTTTTATAAAATATATAATAAGGATTATAGCTTAATTTGAATTATAAGTTTGTAAAAAGTTTATAAATTCATGTTTTGCAACAGCTTTAGAATAATAAAAACCTTGAAGTTCGTCGCATTTCATTTGTGTAAGTATATTTGCATGTTCTAATGTCTCTACTCCTTCTGCAACAGTCGTGAAGTTTAATGTATGAGCCATATTAATAATTGTATTTACAATACTTTTATCATCGTTATCAAATGTCATATCCAGTACAAAACTTTTGTCTATTTTTAAAGTATTGACAGGAAATTGTTTTAAATATGATAAAGATGAGTATCCTGTCCCAAAATCATCTATGGCAATAGAGACTCCAATAGTTTTAAGATGGTTAAGTACCTCTAGTGTTTTAGAGATGTTTTGCATAGACAGACTCTCTGTTATCTCAAATTCCAAGTACGATGGATCTACATTATATTTAAGTATAGTCCTGCGTATAGTATCTATAAGTGAATCGTCTGTGAACTGCTTTGCAGATAGATTTATTGCCACTTTTAAATCGTTAAAGCCACCAGAATGGAACTCGCCTAGATCTCTTATAGCTTTTTCTATTACAATATTACCAATAGGTATGATCAGACCACTCTCTTCAGCTACTTGAATAAAGTCATCCGGGTATACAAGACCTTTCTCAGGGTGTCTCCATCTGATAAGTGCTTCACATCCTGATATAGTATTATCTATGGATTTTATTTTTGGTTGATAAAAAATTTCTATAGCATTTTCATTATTTAGACTTTGTCTTAGATCTTGTTCAATCATCACAAAGTGATTTATCTTCTCATGCATCTTATCATTAAAGATCTTATAGTTGTTCTTGTTTGCTTTTTTTGCTTCATACATTGCTGTATCTGCATTTCTAATAAGTGTATCTATATCTTTACCGCTGTCTGGATATATTGCTATTCCTAAACTTGTGCTTATGAGTAGTTTATAATTGCCTATTTGATGTTCACCTTGAAGAGCATCAAATATTTTGTTAGCGATTACTTTACTCTCTTCTTCTGATTGTATATCAGTTAAGAGTATAGTAAACTCATCACCACCGACTCTGGAAATTGTGTCATTTTCTCTTAGTAAATTTTCTAGTAGTTTAGATACATATATTAAAAGTTTATCTCCGACTGAATGGCCAAGCGTATCATTAACTATTTTAAAATTATCTAGATCCAAGAACATAATGGCAATTTTAGAATTATGATTTTTCGCATTAATCATGGCTGTCTTAGTTCTATCCTTAAACAAAAGTCTGTTAGGAAGATTCGTAAGTGAGTCATAATAAGCAAGCTTTTCAATAGTCTGTTCATTTTGCGTATCTTTGGTTACATCTACAGTAACGGCTGTTAGTCTTATATTAGAGTGTTTTTTTCTTACTTTACCTTTTGTACTGACATAGATAGTTTTACCGTTAATTAGGTTCATTTTGTATTTAATATTAAAAATTGAACCGTTTTCTATTGACTTAGTTATTGTTGAGACTGTTTGCTCATAGTCATCTTTGGCAATAAAGTTTAAAAAATCTTCCCAGTCAATTTTAGAGTTCTTTTTCATCCCTAAAATCCTATATATTTCATCACTAAGGATCAATTCGTTCGTTACAATATTATACTCCCAAGATCCAGCACTTGCTATACGTTGAGCTTCTTTTAAGTGTTGTTGTTGTTTTGAAAGTTCATCTGTTAATGATGATGAATGTTCAAGAAATGAGATAAGATTTTCTATCATGATATTTGCAGAGTTTATTATTGAACCAATTTCATCTTTTGAATTGACCATAATATTTAATTTTTTTGGTGATGAGGGGTCAAACTTATTCATGGCATTAGCTAATTTTCTTAAAGGCTTAAGAGAATTTAGTAAAAAATAACTAATAAACAGTATGGATATAGAAAAGAGTAATCCGCCAAGTAATGCCATTTGATGAAACTTTTTCATCTGTTTATCGTAGGAATCACTAGAGTACAAAAGTGTAAGCTCGCCAATAATGTTTGATGTTGATGGGTCGATTAGATCCTTATGAGATAAAAACTTACTTGATTTTAATGTTATATCATTATGTTGTTTGTAAATAAGTGGTTTTAATAGTTTATCTGAGTCTATTTTAATAAGTAAGATATTTGTGTTCTTTAATTGTTCAACACTTATCTCATCAATTGAATTGTCAAATCCATAACTTAAATTTAAAGCTATTTGAGGTGATATACTGCTTAATACTATATCTATTTTTTCATATATAATGCTTTCGTAGTTTTTTGAAAAAATATTTTTTGCAATAACGTATCCAAGGAGTATAAATATACTAGATGTTAAGATAAGCATGATTATTGTTTTAAAACTTATTGAACTAAATTTAATATTCATTTTTCTTCTTGGTATACTTTAGATATGCTGAGCAAAACAGGTTTAAAACTTATGCCTGAATTTTTTACAGCATTTAAATTAACTATCGGTTTTACTTTTTTACCAACATCAATAGAGATCATAGCGTCAAATTTTAGGTATTTTTTTATAGATGCGAAAGTAATTGCATCACACTCTTTATATGCATTTATCAGATAGATTACGTTTTGTTCTGATGATGGAAAAATATATAAAATATTGGTATTTTTTTTACATTTTTGAAAGTTATTGTAGTTTATCAGGTCTATGACTATCTCATAGCCTGATATACCCTTAGGGTATTTAGATTCGATAGAAGTTTTTAAAAACTTCATATCTTTATAGTTATTATCTTCATATGCTATGGTTATGTTAATTTTATTGTCTTTTATCTTCTTCTCTACTCCGTGTTCAAGCAGTAAAACTTTAGGCATTATGGTAGCGTGAATATCCAATAATGAATTGTTTAATGTTTTTGAAAATAAAAAGCTAACAAGTAAAAGTATGCTTATGATTACTTTCATTAAAACTCCAAAGACGTTTTAAGAAATACTAATCTATCAGCATCTTTTATGGGTTGAATTGATGAACTGTTATAATAAACAATATCTGAACCAAATAAGTTTTTGACTATAAGTTTTATATTTATATCCTTATAGTTATAGGAGATACTCTGATCAAATATTGCTTTATTATTTAAGTCAGTTAAGTTTTTATATCTAAGTGTTGAGCCAAATATTAAGCCTATATCTGAGCTGTATATTAAGGATGATGTAGTTAAAAAGTTACTTATTTCATCTACATGTTGACCATTTTTATTTTCAGCATCTATATAACTTGCTAAAAAGTCAAATTCAATATTATGTTTAGGTGTATATGTAAAATCAAACTCCGCACCTTGAAGGGTGAGTTCATCTTCTTGAGTGTAAGTAGTAGTTGAATCAATTTTTTGAATATAGTCTTCTATAACCGAATAATAAAAGTTTAGTGATATTTTAGAGTTTGCATCATGTTTATATACAGATAATATTTCAATATTTTTAGATGTTTCTGCTTTTAGATCGGGATTACCGCTGGAAAAATTACTTAGTTCTGTCCAAGACGGTGCGCGAAAAGCATGAGCGTACTTAATTTTATAGCTAAGATCGTCGTTTGCTCTATATACCAGTCCCATATCAACTGAAGTGTTGTCACCAAAGTCTGAATAGTCATCATATCTAAGACCCAAGTCAACATTCATATCTTTATATAAGAGATAGTTGTTGTAAAAATATACTGATAAAATATCTCTTTCTAAATTTGGAGGTAATATATTTGATTCTGTCGGGTGACCAAAAATATCTGTTTTTAGAGCAGAGCTTCTTTTCACCTTAGCACCAACTAAGAGCTTATTTGATTCAAAAGATTTATTGATAAGTTCCATTTTAGCGCTTTTTGATTCCTCTTTATATTCAGAAGCTAGATCTATAGTGCCATTTGTTGTTTCTATCTCTTGAGCGTATTGGGAGTAGTTAAGTGATATTTTTAGCTCATTATTTTTTAATATTTGACTATTATAAAGTAAATTAACGTATGTACTGGAGTTTTTATTATCATACTTGTCTTTATTATTATCAGGAATTGAATATGGTCCTATTTCATAAGCATTACCTTGGATTGAGTTTTTTAAACGTGCATTTAGTTCAAAGTCGTAAGCTTTAAGATATAGCCCTGTAGAGTAGTCATTAAGATGCTGATCTGTAGAATCGATCTCTTTGTCATTTTCCTGGTAGTACGCATCAAGAGATAGTTTGTAGTTTTTGTCACTTAGGTTTACTCTTGTCCCACCTTTTGCATAGTTATAGCTTCCTGTTCCTAAGAATATCTCATTTTCAAGGTGAGAATCTTCGTTTGATTTTGTAATTATGTTTATAACACCGCTTATCGCACCTGAACCGTGAAGAATACTATATGGACCTCTTAATACTTCTATGCGAGATATCAACTCTATTGGGAGATCTAAAAAATAATAATATGATGCACGGTAAGCATTGTTGATCTCAACACCATCAACCATGAACTTTACTTCACCTTTAGTGATAGAGCCACGAAATATTACACTCATAACACCGCTTGTTTCTTTTGTAAGCTCTATGCCAGGTATATATTTTAAAGCTTCATAAACATTACATACTCCAAGTTTTTCAAGTTTTTTACCCTGAAGTACATTTATAAGTGATGTGGTTTTGTCTCTGTTGAGTTTGGAAGTTGTAGCTACTTCATTTATGCTGTTTAAACTTTTTAAAAAGTCATTTTCAACATCAAATTCATTGGCAAATACAGATGTTGATAATAGAAAAACGAACATCCCCTTATATCTCATACACTTCCCTTTAATTAATTATGATAATATTGTACATTATTAAATATTAATTTAGGTATAAAATGAGTTCAGCTATAGATAGGCTAAAAGACTTAGCTAATAAAATAACATCTTATGAAAAAGTAAGAAAAGAAAACATATCGGCACTGAGGGTATTATTTGAAGATATCGGTGTGTCGAAAAAAGTTGAATATTTTGAAGATATATTTGAATTTAAAGCTATTAATTTATCTGGTGCATCCTTACATGAGGAAAATTTAGGCGAGGTAAAAAAGGGAAAATACTTACAGATATTAGCTATTGCATATGATAAGGAAGCGAGTATAAAAAGTAAAAATTTATCTTTGGGTTATTATGGTAAAAGTGAAAGCGTAGATAATGAGCTAAAAGATAAGATCGTTGAATTTATTATACGTTATAGGTTTGAGAAAAGTTTTATTACTCTCGAACACTACAATGGAATGTTAAACACTTTTAACAAAAAAGACAATGAGTAGATTTTACTTTTTTTTGTGGCTTAGATGGGCTGCCAAGCTTAGTTTTAAAACCATAGTTTACACATTTTTAATAACGTTGGTAATAACTTTTTTCACGTATGCAAAACTTGGTTTTATCTCTTTAGATTCAGAAGTGTTTGAGGCACTATTAGATGTCTACATGTTTTATTTTAAAATAGTTTTTTCTTTAGTATTATTATTGATCTTGTTTAGAAGTATAAAATATATATTTAACACATGCATATATGGCTATGAGTTAAAACTTCTTTCATGTGATGGCAAAGAAGTGATTGAGTATATTGGATATGGTGATCTGCTTAGAGTATGGAGAAAATGGTTTATGCTGCTAATATGGCTTGTAGCTACATGTATGATAGTGACTTTATTTAGTTTTTTTAATATATATGCACTGTTTATCTTCATCTTAATCAGCGGATATTTCTCTTTTATCATCTTAATATCTAAATGCAAAAAAGTAAGACTTATAAGATGTTGATTTTTTTAGATACCGAGACAACAGGACTTGAAAAATCAGATAAGATAATATCTATAGCTTTAGTCGCAGTTGAAGATAATGAGATAACCATAAAGAATGATTTGGTAAATGAGGGGAAAAAGATTCCTCCTAAAGCTTCTAGTATAAACCATATAACAAACGAGATGATAAAAGATAAACCTTCTCTTAGGGAGAGTGATACTTTTAAGTTTTTGGAGTTGAATAATATATATGACAATACACTGGTGTCACACAATGCAAACTTTGATCTGGATATGTTAAACTCAAATATCGGTTTTTCTTGGCAGGGGAAGATCATAGATACTCTAAGGGTCTCAAAACATCTTATGCCCGAATGCGAAGAATTTTCACTGCAGTTTTTAAGGTATGAGTTGAAACTTTATAAGCAAGAAAAAGAAAAAATAACTCCACATGAAGCACTTAGTGATGCGAAAACAACTAAAGCATTGTATGAGGCACTTTTAGAACTCGCACCTAAAGAGAAGTTAGAAGATCTAAGTACAAAAAATGTCCTTATGCAAAAGTTTGAGTTTGGAAAATATGCTGGCAGATATATAGAAGAGATAAGTATGATCGATAGAGGATATTTAGAGTGGATGCTAAATAATATTATGGATATAGATGAAGATTTACGCTATAGTATCGAATATTATTTATAGGAAATATTATTGAAAGTAGCAGTAGAGTGTAAGTCACCGCTTTTGCAAAAATCTTTAGAATTGTTTTTGAAAAACTATCTTAGTTCAACAAGACAGTGTGATATTTTGGTTAGAGATGAAGAATGCTTAAATGATGAGAGATGCTTCTTTATAGGGACAAAAGGGGCTGATCTGGTAAAACCTTTTTCTAAGTCACAACTGATTTTAGCACTTGAAAACAGATATAAAACACTTGATAAGACTCAAAGACCTAAAGAGGCAGAGTTTGACACGGAAGACTCTATGAACTTTGATATACTGCAAAAACGTATAGAGTTCTTAACAAAAAAATACCAAGAAGATATTATAAATTCGATCAAAGCATTTTATGAAAAATAGTAAAAAAATAACAAAAAAAATAATAGCGGGTAAGTTCAAAGGTAAAACTTTAGAACTACCCTCAAAAACAACGACAAGAAGCTCTAAGGCGATTGTTATGGAATCGTTTTATAACACAATACAGTTTGATATAATAGATGCAAACTTTGTTGAGGTTTTTAGCGGAAGCGGATCGATAGGACTTGAAGCATTAAGCCGTGGGGCAAAGCAGATCTACTTTATGGAACGTGATCGTGATGCTCTTAAAGTGTTAAAGAAAAACATATCTTTAACTGATCCGGATAGTTGTGAAGTTTTTGGAGGAGATAGTTTCTTAAATATCAATACTATCATTAAGATGTTAAAAAGTAAAAAAGAAGATGCATATTTTTATATAGATCCCCCTTTTAGTATTCGCGAAGGTATGGAAGATATATATGATAAAACAATAGATCTGATAGCAAATCTACCAAAAGAGTGTGTAAAATTAATTGTTATTGAGCATATGAGCGGATTAGAACTTCCAGAAAATATAAACGGTTATGAACTTCAAAAGTCTAAAAAGTTTGGAAATACAAGTCTAAGTTACTTTTCGTAGATCATAACTTTATTTCTACCATTTTCTTTTGCTTCATACAATGCATCATCTGCTTCTTTTAAAAGATGATCAAACTTTGTATGTTCATCATGTCTTAAAGGTGTTAACCCAAAGCTAGCTGTTACAAGTATATCTTTTGGATTTAAATTGCTAATCTTGTGTCTCAATATATTTGCTTTGTAAACTGCATCTTTGAGTGAGCATCTATCAAATATAATAATAAACTCCTCACCGCCGTATCTTGCAACTATATCTTCAGTTCTAATATTTTCTTTTAGAAGTGAAGCGACTGATTTTAAAACTTCATCGCCTATCATGTGACCATATGTGTCGTTGACATTTTTAAAATGATCAATGTCTATTATTGCTAAGCATAGATCTTGACGGTGTCTTATAGATTGTGCAAAAAATCTTTCACCCTCTTCAACAAGTCTGTGTCTGTTATACAACTCTGTAAGCTGGTCATGTGAAGCTCTAAATATGAGTTGGTCTCTTTGGTCTTTTAGAGTAATATGAGTGTTGACTCTAGCTTTTACTATTATGGGGCTAATGGGTTTAGTAATATAATCAACAGCACCGATGAGTAAACCGTGCTCTTCTTTTTTTATATCATCATGTCCTGTAACAAATATGATAGGAATATTTTTTGTTCTCGGTGAATTTTTTAATTTTTCTAAAACTTCAAATCCATTCATATCAGGCATCTCAATATCTAAGAGGATCAAATCAGGTGTAATATCTTCAAATAATCTTTTTAAAGCTTCTTCGCCATTTGAAGCATATTCAATATTGTATAATTTTTTTAAAGATGCTGCTAAGATCTTTTGGTTCGCTTCCATATCATCAACAATTAAAATTGTTTTCTTATTATCCATTAGAACTCCTAGAACAGTAGCAAATATGGTATCACATATTTATTTTATATTAACTTAATATGTTAATTTCAGTTTTTATTATTTTGGAATGCAAATTGCTATCTACTAGATACTAAAGGATTAGTTTATGAGACCACTTATATTATTTTTACTTCTTGTTTCTACAATTTATGCTACTAAAATAAATGATATAGCAAATATTGTTGGAGTTAGACAGAATCACTTGATAGGATACTCGCTTGTAGTGGGTCTTCAAAAAACAGGTGATGGTACTACTTCAAAGTTTACACTGCAATCTATTGCCAATATGCTTAAAGCTATGAATATTGACATGAAGCCGATAGATATTAAATCAAAAAATGTTGCTGCCGTTGTTGTTACTGCAAACCTTAATCCTTTTGCAAAGCAGGGTGATAAATTTGATATTTCGGTTTCATCTATCGGTGATGCAAAATCTTTAGAGGGTGGCACGCTTTTAATGACACCTTTAAAAGGGGTTGATGGACGTATATATGCTCTAGCTCAAGGTCCTGTAAGTATTGGTGGAAAAAATACCAGAGGTGGCGGTAGCGAATCACACCCGACAGCAGGTATAATTTTTGAGGGTGGATTTGTGGAGCGTGAGATAAATATTGATCTATACAATCAAAATTATGCGACACTATCTTTAAAAGAGTCTAATCTTAAAAATTCCGTAAATGTTCAAAAAGCTATAAACGGCTTCTACAATACTCAAGTTGCAGTAGCTATGGATCCACGTACAATTAAGCTGAAAAAACCTGACAATAAGTCTATGATAGAGTTCTTAGCAGAGATCCAAGATATAGATATGGACTATGCAACGAAAAATAAAATCATTATAAATGAAAGAACTGGAACTGTGATTGCTGGTGTAGGGATAGAGATCAAACCTATTATCATGACTCACGGTGATATAACAATAAAGATCAAAGAACAAGATGTGATCGATGCACCTGAGGGATCTATGAGTATTGACAGTGATATGGCTATAGGTTTAAATGAAAACGAACTTTATACAAAAAAAGGTACTACGACTGTAGCAAATCTAGTTCGTTCTCTGCAAAAGATGGGGGCCACGCCAAAAGATATTATCGCTATCTTAGAAGCGATGAAAAGTGCGGGTTCTATATCTGCAGAATTAAAGATCATGTAAGGAGATTATTATGTATGGAGTTAATACCGTAGCATTAAACGCATCTATGATGGCACAACAACAGAATGTTCCAAGTATAGATAAAAACTCTGAAGAAGCTCAGATAAGAGAGCAAACAGATGCTTTTGAGTCCATAATCTTAAAAATGCTTATGGATAATGCTATGAAAAACCAAGAAGATATGTTCAGTGATCAAAAAGATCCTGGTGATAAAATATACAAATCTATGTATAGAGAGGAACTTGCAAAGGCTAGTTCAGGCGGTTTTGGTTTTAGTCAAATGTTATTTGATTATTTAAGTGAAAATAGGTAAAAAATTACTTGATAAATTTTATAGTTTGCCGATATAGTTGCATATAGTGATACTCTAGAGGTATCAATAAAGGACAAATTATGATTTCTCAAGTAAAAAGTGCTGTTGTAGGCGCTTATACAAATAATACAAATGAAGCGAAGAGGCCTTTAAAAGCAGATTCGCAAAAGGATGGGGCTAGTATATCTTCTCAGGGAGACACTAGCAAGGTTGACCAGATCAGGAATGCTATGCAGTCTGGTGAATACAAAATTAACTTGGAAGCTCTTTCACAAAAAATAGCGGATGAGTTGCTTTAAAAATTAACTTATAGGGGTTGGATATGTTGTCTCATCATTTACAAGGTGCTTTAACTGATTTAAGAGATATTATAGAGATTACAAAATCGGATATAAATGATATTAAAGAGGCTAAACACGACCCGCAGTTTGAAAGATTATCGCTTAAAGAAGAAAAGATCAAAAGTTTTGAAGCTAAAAAAGCTATGATCGATCATGAGATATCATCTTTAATGACAAAGAATCCGGATGTTGATCTACCTAACTTGTTGGATAAAGAACAACATCAGGCGCTTGGTGACTTAAAAGAGGAACTCTCAACTCTAAGAGAAGTAAACAAAAAATATGCGAAGTTGGTTTTAACAGTTAGCAATTTATACAATACGTTTTTAGAAAGATTAGTTCCAACGGAGATGGACGGGTATGAGTCAAAAGCTTCCAAAGACCCTTCGATCTTGGAAATAAGGGTTTAGGAGGTGTATCATGGCATCAATATTTAATTCTCTGAACATAGGTTATACAGGTTTAAATGCATCACAGGTCGGGATAAATACGACTTCACACAATATCTCAAATGCAGAAACAGAAGGATATTCTAGACAAAGAGTAGTTTTAGAGGCTGCAACTCCTATTGAGTCAAGATCTGGTCAGGTCGGTAACGGTGTAGATGTTCAAACAATCAAAAGAATATTTGATAACTTTGTGTTTGATAGATATACTGATATATCTTCAGATAAAGAGTATGCTGATTTTTCTGAATCAATTTTAACTGAACTATCAACTTATTTCCCTGAGATAGAGGGCGTTGGTATCAAGGCTGATCTAACTGAATACTACAACATGTGGCAGACATTAGCAGATAATCCTGATAATGATGCGATTAAGTTAGCACTTGCTCAACAAACAGAGATCCTTACTAAAAATATTCAAGAGACACAAAATAGGATAGTAGCTTTACAGCAACAGGTAAACAGCCAACTTGAAGTTAATATAAATGAAGTTAATTCGCTTGCAGAACAATTAGCTGAAATAAATAAAGCTATTAATGTTGCCGAGGCAGGTGGTTATTATGATGCAAATGATCTAAGAGATAAAAGAAATGTTATTGAGGCTAGCCTTGCTCGTTTAATAGGTGCTACTGTAAATAATTCAACATTAGAATCAAACATACAAATAAGCAGTTCATCAAACACGGTAAATGGTAGTTATACTTTAAGTGTAAATGGGTTTGCTATAGTTGATGGTTCTAGTTTTCATAAAATTCACATCGATAATGATGATAATCCTAATGCCTTTTTTGAGATATCATATGAGAGACAAGACGGTGTTTTGATTCCCATGGAGTCAGACATCACAGGTGGTAGAATAGGTGCTATACTAGATCTACGCGGTAAAGAAGGTGTGCGTTCAGAATCAGGTACACCAACTGATGGAATTTTGCAAAAAACTGTAGCTCAAATGGATGCATTTGCAGAACAGCTTATTCAAGCAACTAATAATATTTATGCTCAAAGCTCAACTGATAAAATGACTTCAAATACGTTAAATATAAACCCTGCAAACTCATTAGCCACTGCAGATATAGGGATAAAAACGGGATCGTTTAAAATAAATATATTTGATATTGACGGAAGTATTGTTGCTACAAGAGAGATAAATATAGATATTGCTACTACTATGACAGGGGCTGCTGGTACAAACTCTATTGAGGGGCAGATATTAGCTAATGCTGACGATAATGCAGATGCAAGCGGTATAAATGATGTAGATGATTATATTCAGTTTAACTGGGCTACATATGCAAGTGGCGATAATGCATTAGAGATGTTTATGAATCCGGCAGAAGCTAGTAAGGGTTATTCTTTTGGAATAGAAGACACTCTAAGCGGCGATGATGATTATAATACAGGTACAAACTTTGCAGGTGCATTAGGACTTAGCCGTTTTTTTGACGGTAGTAACGCTAAAGATATAAGTTTAAATTTTGAATTTAGAAACAATCCGACAATAATATCTCCGGGTATATCACCATCTGCCGGAGACGCAAATTTGGCATTAAATATGGTTCAACAACAATTTGAAGATTATAAGTTTAGAGTCGGTAAAGTTGACTATGAGACTACGATGTACGGTATGTTTGATGTGACTGCAACCGATGTCGGTACTGAAACAAATGCAGCGATACTTTATAATGAAACAATTACTGCAAAATTTAATGCAACTGAATTAGAATTTCAGTCAATCTCAAAAGTTAGTATAGATGAAGAGATGACAAATCTAATAAGATATCAGACTTCTTATGGAGCTGCTGCGAAAGTTATTACAACTATTGATCAAATGATGCAGACACTTCTAGGTATTAAACAATAAGATAATTATGCCAAAGTTTAGCATCGCGGTAATTATTGGCATATTTATCTTTTCTTTTTTTGGAAGTTACTTATACCAAGTAGATCCATACACTCTTGATTCCAGTAAAATTCTTCTAAAACCTTCATCATTGCACGTTATGGGTACGGATAGACTAGGACGTGATATATTAGCTCGAATAATCGAGGGTGGAAAAATATCGTTGATAATAGGTGTAGGAAGTGCGCTAATAGCATCACTGATAGGACTTTTACTTGGCTCAATAGCAGGGTATTTTAGAGGCTATGTGGACAAAGCATTTATTATTACAGTCGATCTTTTCTTAACGTTTCCAACTTTTTTCTTGCTTTTAGCACTTGTTAGTTATGTAAATGCTTCAGCATTAGTTTTAATTGTGATTATATCCATAACAGGCTGGATGACTACGGCTAGGCTGATACGTTCAGAGAGTTTTAAAATTACCTCACAGCCGTATATAAAAATATTAAATATTGCGAATGTTCCCAAGCTAAAAATACTTTTAAAATATTATGCTCCTATTTTAGCTCCAATATATTTTGTAAGTTTTACATTTGGTGTAGGCGGTGCTATTTTAGCCGAGTCAGGTCTTAGTTTTTTAGGTCTAGGTATTGTAGCACCTCAAATGAGTTGGGGTACAATACTTAGTAGCGGAAAAGATGTAATTGAGATAGCTTGGTGGGTAAGTTTTTTTCCGGGGCTAATGATATTTTTAGTTACCTTTGCACTGATTAATATTTCAAACTACCTACAACAACTTACAAATCAAAAGCAGATACAAAATTAAGTAAGCCTCAGCTCAGATGTGATATACTCCATTTATGATTTTAATGATAGATAATTATGACAGTTTTACTTATAATATAGTTCAGTACTGCAGAGAATTAGGTGCGGATTTAAAGATTATTAGAAATGATGAGATGAGTGTAGAAGAAATTGAAGCACTTAATCCTGAAAAGATTATAATCTCACCGGGACCTGCATCTCCAGATGAAGCAGGTATTACACTTGATGTTATAAAGCACTTTAAAGATAAACTACCGATCCTTGGTATATGTCTGGGACATCAGAGTATCGCTCAAGTATTTGGAGCAGATGTTGTAAGAGCAAAAAACATGATGCATGGTAAAACATCTACTATGAAGCAAGTCTCTACATGTGAGATATTTAAAGACCTCCCTAAAGAGTTTATTGCTACAAGATATCATTCTCTTATAGTAGATAAAAATACTCTTCCAGAAATAATAGAACCAACAGCATACTCAACTGATGATGATGAAATTATGGCACTTAAAATAAAAGATAAAGATATTTACGGTGTTCAGTTTCATCCGGAATCTATAATGAGCCAATATGGACATGAAATGATAGGAAACTTTCTAAAGCTATGAAATACAAAATCATCTTCCTTCTCATATTAGGGTTAGATGTATTAAACCTAGTTTTTCAGACTTCACAAATATCTATCTCTTTTAGAGAGTCTTTGATTCTTTATGGAGAGATAACACCTCTTAAGATCCTAGTAAAATCAAGTATGTTGATATTTGGTCACAATGATTTTGCTCTTCGTATACCTATGATATTTATACATGTACTGAGTGTAATACTTATGTTTAGTATTTCAAAGCATTATATAAAAGACTATTCTAATAGATTATGGCTAATCACAATATTTATTTTACTACCTGGTGTTTTAAGCTCGGGGCTAGTTGTTGATAAAGCCGGTTTAATAATACTTGGTCTTTTATTATTTATATGGTTGTACCTTAATAGTTATAAAAAAACATATTATTCACTTCTGATATTTTTTGCTTTTTTAGACAACAGTTATATATATCTGTTCTTGGCTTTAAGTATCTATGCGATCTACATTAAAAATAGAGATTTTTTTATATTTAACATGTTAGCTTTTTTTATATCTGTATTTTTATACGGTGTTGAAGCTCACGGCATACCAAAGGGTCACTTCCTAGATATACTTGCCTTATATGCTGCAATATTCTCACCGATCATATTTATATATATAGTGTTTATTTTATACAGAAGACATTTAGACTCAAAACATGATGTTATCTGGTTTATATCTACTGTAACACTTATGGTATCTTTGACTTTGTCATTTAGACAAAACATAAAGATCGAACACTTCGCACCATATATAATTATAGCTTTACCTATCGCAGCACAAAGTTTTATAAGCTCATACAGAGTAAGATTAAAACAGTTCAGAAAAATATACAGAGTTATATTTCAAATATCTCTTATACTTCTTATTATAAATACTATAACGGTCATATTTAACAAAGAACTATATCTATTTGTTGAAAATCCAAAAAAACATTTTGTTTATAAGTTTCATATCGCAAAAGAGTTAGCTAAAGAGTTAAAAGATAATGGCATTACATGTATAGATACAAATTACAAGATGCAGAGTAGGCTACATTTCTATGGTGTTACTAAATGCGACAAATATATCTTAAAAAGATATTCTAGTAATACGAAAAAAGATACAGATGTAACAATTAGTTACAAAAATAGACCTATTTATAAAGCAAATGTTACTAAACTAAACAAATAGTTAAAAAATCAAAGGAATTTATTTAATAAAACGTGTCATTTTAAAAAGAGTATGTTAAAATTCATACAAACTTAAAGACAGGGAGTTGCAATGGCTCAAAAAGCGATACGCGAATATGACGGTAAAGCACTTTTCTCAAAACAATGGGGAAATTATTTTAGTGGATTTCATTATGGATTCAAATCTGTTCTAGTAACTAGTGGAGCAGAACTTTTAGCAAAGGCTGAAGAACACGGTTTTGAGTGGCTAAAACAAGAACCATTAGTTGCAAAGCCAGATATGCTATTTGGTAAACGTGGTAAAAATGATCTAGTACTTTTTAAAGATCAAAAACCCGGAGATGTTTCTTTAGAAACTGCTGCTAAATGGATAGATGAGAAGATGGCTCATACTACAACTTTATTAAGTGGTCAACACGGTACATTAACTCATTTTATTGTTGAACCGTTTACTCCACACTCACAAGATCAAGAGTATTATATCTCTGCTACATGTGTAGGTGAAGATGATGTTCTTTACATGTCAGCTGAGGGTGGTATGGAAGTTGAAGAAGGTTGGGACGAAAAAGTTAACGAAGTAGTAATCCCAATAGATATGGATGATGCTGATATGGAACATGCCATTAAAGCTAATATACCATCAGATATCCCAGCTTCAAATAAAGAAAGCTTTATATCTTTTGCTATCGCATTTTTCAAATTCTACAGAGATATGAACTTCGCTTATTTAGAGATAAACCCTATCGTTATGTTAGAAAACAACGATATGGCTATTCTTGATCTAGTTGCAAGACTTGATGATACAGCTGGCTTCTTAATGGCTAATACTTGGGGTGATATTGAGTACCCGACTGCATTTGGTATGGAAGATCAATCTCCTGAAGAAAAAGCTATTGCTGTAGCAGATAGTAAATCTGGAGCTTCACTTAAACTTACAGTACTTAACCCTATGGGTAGAGTTTGGACCATGGTTGCAGGTGGTGGTGCTTCAGTTGTATATGCTGATACTATTGCTGACTTTGCAGAAGCAAATGGTGGTAGTGTAGCTGATTTAGCAAACTATGGTGAGTACTCAGGTGGACCAACTACTGGTGAGACCAAATTCTATGCAGATACTGTAATTGATCTGATGACTCGTCATAAAGATCCAAAAGGCTTAGATAAGATCTTAATTATCGGTGGAGCAATTGCTAACTTTACAGATGTTGCAAAAACTTTTACTGGTATTATTCAATCATTTGAAGCGAATGTTGATAAAATGAAAGAGCATAACACTAAGATTTATGTTCGTCGTGGTGGGCCTAACTATGAAAAAGGTCTAAAAGATATTAAAGAAGCTGCTGATAGACTTGGTCTTTACATCGAAGTATATGGACCAGAAACACACGTTACTGATATCGTACGTATGGCACTAGAGAAGTAAGGGATTAAAATGAAACAATTATTTACTAAAGAAACACAAGCAATTTTCTGGAATAACAATAAAACTGCTATTCAGAGAATGTTAGATTATGACTATACAATTAAAAGAGAAACACCATCTGTTGCAGCAATCGTAGCTCCAACTAGTGGAAGTAAATTTGAAAAGTTTTTCTATGGTCCTGATGAGATTATGATTCCTCTTTACAAATCTACTGCAGAAGCTAAAAAAGCACATGCTAACGCTGACGTACTTTTAAACTTCGCATCATTTAGAACTGCATATGATGTAACTATGGAAGCTATCGAGATCGGTGGATTTTCTTCTATCATGGTTACAGCTGAGGGTATCCCTGAGAGATTAGCAAGAAAAATGAACAATGTTGCTCGTAATGCAGGTGTTACTGTAATTGGTCCAGCTACTGTTGGAGCTATCAGCCCGGGTGCATTCAAAATTGCAAACGTTGGTGGTACTATTGAGAATATCGTTAACTCTAAACTACATAGATGTGGTTCTTGTGGACTTGTAACTCGTTCAGGTGGTTTATTTAACGAACTTTCTAACATCATTGCTATTAATGCGGATGGTATCGCTGAAGGTGTAGCTATCGGTGGGGATAGATTTGTTGGTTCTGTTTTTATTGACAACATGTTAAGAATGGAAAAAAACCCTGATGTAAAATATATGGTTCTTTTAGGTGAAGTTGGTGGTACTGAAGAGTACAAGATCATTGAAGCTATCAAAAACGGTCAGATCACTAAACCTGTAATTGCGTGGTGTATCGGTACTATTGCTAAGCACTTCTCAACTGGTGTACAATTCGGACATGCCGGTGCTAGTGCAAATGCTGATGCTGAAACAGCAGCAGCTAAAAACAAAGCTATGGCTGAAGCTGGTATATTTGTACCAGCTAGCTTCAATGACCTACCTGCTAAGATCAATGAAGTATATGAGAATTTAAAATCTGAAGGTACAATTTCTGAGATAGCTGAACCAGATATGAATGTATGTCCTAAAGTTAGACGTAGCAAACAATTTATCTGTACGATTTCTGATGATAGAGGTGATGAAGCTACATATGCAGGTTTCCCAATCTCTTCAGTTGCTACTCCAGATACTGGTAAAGGTATCGGTGATGTTGTATCACTATTATGGTTCAAAAAACAATATCCAAAATGGGCTACAGACTTTATCGAGACTGTAATGAAAACTGTTGCTGATCATGGTCCAGCAGTATCAGGTGCTCACAATGCTAAAGTAACTGCTCGTGCAGGAAAATCTGTTGTTGAATCACTAGTAACTGGTCTTTTAACAATCGGTCCAAGATTCGGTGGGGCTATTGACGGTGCAGCTGAGCACTTCAAATATGCTGATGATAACAATATGACTCCAGCTGAGTTCCTAAATCATATGAAAAAAGAAGGTATTCCAATTCCAGGTATTGGTCACCGTATTAAATCATTAAAGAACCCTGATCTACGTGTAAAAGGTTTAATGGATTATGCAGCGGCAAATTTCCCTGCAACTCCACTTTTAGATTATGCTAGAACTGTTGAACAGTTAACTACATCTAAAAAAGAGAACTTGATCCTTAATGTTGATGGTACTATCGGTATCTTAATGGTTGATATGTGGAGAGCTTTAGGTTACAGCGAAGATGAGATCAACGAATTTATCTCTTCAGGTACACTAAATGCATTCTTTATCGTTGGTCGCTCAATCGGTTTCATAGGTCACATCTTAGATGAAAAACGTCTTGCAATGCCAATGTATCGTCACCCAATGGATGATATCTTATACGATGTTCAAGAAGCAGAGAAAATAAACTAATCTTCTTCTTTATAAACAAGATGGATCTTCCATCTTGTTATTTTTAATCCCCCTCTATTTATTTTAAATCATATATATTTTCGATATACTAATTGTATGAAAAAAGCCTTCACTATATTAGAATTAGTATTTGTTATTATTGTAATTGGGATCTTGGCAGTGTTTATTACACCACGACTTGGTTCAGACAGTTTACATGAAGCTGCAGTACAGGTCATGTCCCATATAAGATATACACAACACCTCGCAATGAGTGATGATAAATACGATTCTAGTGATGATGAATGGTTTAAAGAAAGATGGACAATAAGATTTTATCCAAATCTAGACTTTACTCCTACTTTACCGCCTGATAGGAATTATACAAATATTTGGGCATATACTATTTTCAGCGATAAGTCGCATGATAAGAACCCAAATAAAAGTGAAATGGCAAGAAATCCTTTAAATACTAATCAATATCTTAGTGGCGGATATAATAATGTATTGCATGTAGAAGATTCTCAGTCAATGAGTTCAATGAGACTTGAAAGTAAATATGGTATTAAAGATGTTGCTTTTGGTGGTGGATGCCGTTCAAATATAAGGTACATATATTTTGATCACCTTGGAAGACCTTTTAATTCAGCTAATAATAATACTCCTTATGAAAAGCCTTCTGCAGGGTATCATAAGTTATTAACATCTGCATGTACTATTAGTTTATGTACAGCTACATGTACAGGTACTAGTTCTAGCACTGAAATCATAATTAAAATTCAGCCTGAGACGGGTTATAGTTGTGTCTTGGACTCAAGTGGAGAGTGTTTAAGTAACTAGATTAAAAGTGTGAAAAACACACTAAAAAAATTCTTTCATCATTTAGTAAAATCCTAAGCGTTATTTAAGCAAATTCCTTCTATAATTCCCATCCACAAACGGAAGCAACCTAAAGTTTAGGTTTTAAAGAGCGAAGTTTGAGATCAT